>Ga0247841_10002132_pt1 | contig 40746 bp, 51 predicted proteins | sample LaCruzMarch2015__2_FD_192410 | JGI IMG/M metagenome (GOLD analysis project Ga0247841, IMG submission 192410) | Freshwater microbial communities from meromictic Lake La Cruz, Castile-La Mancha, Spain - LaCruzMarch2015_18m | ecosystem: Environmental > Aquatic > Freshwater > Lake | place: Spain...
AAGTCACTAGAACACTGGGTGGCGTTTTGTCCATTCATTATTCATGGACAAAAATCCCGGCGCCCAGATTCGAACTGGGGACAAATTGGTCTACAGCCAACTACTCTACCGCTGAGTTACGCCGGGATATAATATCAAAAGAAAGAGATTGTTTTTAAAGTTTTGTTAAAAGAATAAAATCAAAAAAAATTACAAGCCCATTTCCAGAATATTCTTAATGTTCGTTAATACGGCTCTCTCTTGCCCAATCTTTCTTTTGGCTCATTAACATAGAAAGCTCTATTTGAAGTTGTTTCTTTTGGTTTTCCTTCACATTCATACATAACTTCTGCTTCAGGTAATTCAAACTTTCCTACGACGCCAATTTTTGAGTAGATTATGTATGTAAATATTCTTTCTTCTCCTCTCCTTAATCCCTGAACATTCCATTCAAGTCTTCTGTTTGCTTCATCAATTTTATCTGGCTGAACTGCGCCATATCTCTCAAAAAGCTTTACCATGTAAGGTATTCTATCAATTAAACGTATATTTTCTACAAACCCCCTTGCCTTTAATATTAATGTAACTTTTAATGCAAACTCTCCACCTTTTGTCTTAACGAATGAAACTCTTTTTCTTAATTGAAGTTTTTGTGAATTATAAACTTGGATAGTTATTGCTACTATTGCGATTATTATTAATATTAAAATCCACCAATGAGTTCTAGATATAACTTTTAAACTTTCTGTAGGGTTAATCTCTTTTTTAAAAGAATAGGTAGTGGCGAATTTGTTTATTTCTCTTTTGTTGTAGTCTACATTAAAAAGTGTAAATGGAATTGAAAGTGTATTTTTACTTATAGTTATAGTTACTTCTGTAGGAACATTACCCTTATTTGTTTTCTCTATTTCATATCTTGCGGTTAAAAATCCTTCACTTGAAGTTGTTGTCTCTATCCCATTTTTTTCATTAAACATTATTGTATCTGCATCTGGAACTGCACTTATGCCATCTACTTTTATTTTTGAATTTAAAATATATGATCCTGCAATAATCTCTTTAATCTTCTCTTTATCAAGCTCTATTAATATATTTTTCTTCTCAAATGGAGCAATTGAGAGAACATAATTCTCATCAAAGAAAATTGAGGATAAAGAAAGATCCAGAGAATCAAAAGAATGCCCCCCCTTATTCTCAAAATAGATTGTTATATTTTCTGAATCTGGATTTATCTCTTCTGTTTTTATACTAAAAACATCTTTTAGACTAACTGCATTCATAATCAATCCTTCTTCTTGTATTCCCATTTTCTCCCCTTTTATTTTGTATTCAAAACTATACTGGGGGGATATGCCTTCTGGATATATTTTTAATACTATGCTTTTTGTTTCTCCTTCAGAGATAGAGAATTTTTCTTTTGGTTCCATATCCAACCCAACAAGAGTATAAATTTCAAAAGTGTCTGATTCTCCATTATTGGTAATATCTAGATTATATATTGCGGGTTTGTTTAATTCAAATATGGCCATAGAAGAAACTGCTTCTTCTTTTATCGTAACATCTGCTGAAATAAAACTTAATGCCCCTAATTGTATAAGAAATAAGGCAAATATCAATAACACTCCTAATTTTTTTACTCTCATTTTCTATTCTATATAACATGACGTATTTTTAAATATTTGTATCATTTTTAAGATTAAAGAAAAGTTTATAAAGAAACAAGATTATTCCTAATTATGATAATTGGACTTTGGATTTCGGTTGGAATTATTGCACTTCTAGTAGTAATGATCATCTATTATTTTAACAGATTTGCGGTTCTTCAAAACAGAATTGAAAACTCTTTGGCACAAATAGATGTACAGCTTAAGAAAAGAGCTGATCTCGTACCTAACTTGATAAGTGCGGTAAAAGGATATATGACTCATGAAAAGAGCATAATTACAGAAGTTACAAATGCAAGAAAGGCGATGGTTTCTGCAGGAAATATTCAATCTAAAATTAAAGCAGGAGATAAGTTACAAGAAGCCTTGAAAAGTATTTTCGCGATTGCAGAAGGCTATCCTAACTTAAAAGCAAATGAAAACTTTCTTCAACTTCAAAATGAATTATCTGCAATAGAAGATAAAGTTGCATATTCTAGACAATTCTACAATGATAGTATTCTAGACTACAATCTACTCTATACTACTTTCCCAGGAAATATATTTGCAGGATTACTTAAGAAAAAGCAGAATAATTATCTTCAGATAACAGAATCAGAAAGAGCTGTTCCCAAGGTTAGTTTCTAAGCTAGACAATAATTATCTTTTCTAATTCAGTTTATTCAAACTATATATCGCAGTATAAAAATTCTATTTAAGGAGATTTAAATTAAATATTTATGAAAGAAGAAAATTTAGATGGTCTCAAACCATTATTCTCTGGCAAAGAGGTAGAAGCGGTAAAAGGATTATGGGAGGACCGTGAGAATCGTCAAATTATTTTGCAATCTCTTGGTCAGAGACTGCTTGCTAGCAATGATATATTGGGTTCTCCTTATGAACAAGTAAATATTCTTGTATCCCAGGCCAGATTTGCAGATTCTGAAGAGGAGTGTACATATGTGGCAGGTGTACTGATGAGAAATCTCGGAAGAGTAGATATATTTCCCAGCCTTATGAGCCTACTTCCCCCAGAACAGGATCTTGAAAAGGCAGCCGAGGAAAAGGTATATCATATAAAAGAAACAGCCTATGAAAACATGAAGAAGAGGCATCAAAGATTTGCTGAAGCAGGATTAATTTCTCTTGGATTGTTTCCCAAGGCGATTGATGCGAGATATAAAAGACACGGCGGCGTTTCAAGGACATATCTCACTGAAAGAGTAAAATTCTCTTTCAACATGTTTAATCGAGAAGATGTTGGAGAGCATCTTGAACCTTGGACAGCACTTATGGATGAAGTTTTCTGCTGTTAAAAAATATTTATTTTTTAATCATCCAAGGTTTTAAAAACCCTCAAAATATGCAAGATAAATAAACAAAACCATAATCATGGCAAAAGAAAAAAAGAAAGAAGTCAAATTCGAAAAGGAGGCCGATGTAGAAGAGAAAGATATATCGGAAAAGGATATTGAAGAGATTGCCCCTGTAGAAGAAGTAGATGAGGAAGACGAATTTGACGAAGATGATGTAGAAACTGAAGAAGCATAATTAACTTTTATTTTTTATTCTTTAACGTTTAGTTCTAAAATATTATTTTCTAGGTTATACTCGCCTGTTTCTGTTACAATAATCATTTTTATATTTTCGGCATTTTTAGAGCTTAACTTTAAATTTTTTACATCAAACCCTGTTCCCTCGCCAGAATTTAGGTTCCCCAAATTGAATGAATCAATCTTATTTTCTTCAGAATAAACTTCAAGAGTAATATTCTTAGCTTCAATCAATCCCTCATTTCTCACCATGACATTAAAATCAAGATATACTCCTTTTTTTGAGGCAGTTATGTTTTCAAAATAAATTTCTGCAAGCGCAGAGATTGAATAAAGTTCTTTTATATTTTCTATCATTTCAGGATTTATTCTTTGATTGCATTCAGAATAAGGGTACATTATTGTTTCTGAATCATTAATATGATCAAAACCGAATACATGAAAAAGCTCGTGGAGCTCTGTTATGGGATAATCACAGGAAGATTCATTATAGAGTATAACCTTTCCTCTCAAAATGAGGGGGTAAATGCTCAGGTTGATTATTTTTGTGGGCCCACCTTCTCCAGCTATGAAAACATTTTTTTCTGTTTCATAAGAATCAAAAGAACAACCAACAAGTATATCTGCGTTTTCTTCTGAATCAGAAGTGAATGAGACTATTTCTGTTTCTTGTGTTATTATTGAAAAAGCGGTTTCCATTCTTTCTTTCTTCTGTTCACTACATTCCGAGTTTATAAAAAAAGTCAGATTATTATGGTTAAATCTCATATTTGGAAAAAACTGAACTAAATCGCCACTTACATTCACGAGGGTATTTTCAGAAACTTTATGGGGAGGAGTTATTATGTCAAAATTTGTTATTTTCAGTTCTATTTCTTCTCCAGGTATATTTTGATATAAATATAGTGAAGCTAATGATATTGCTGAGAGCAATACTAATAAAAATAATATGTTTGATAATCTCATATTTTGATAAGTTTCTTAGAAGTTATAAGGTTTGCTTTTTTTAATAAAGACAAGTTATATACCAAAAAACTGAAAGATTTATAAAAATTTATCCCCCATAAATTTTTAAATCATTAAAAGCATTAAAATTGTATGCCCTGATAGTGTAGCGGCCTAGCACTCATCCCTGTCACGGATGCAACCCGTGTTCGAATCACGGTCAGGGCGTATATTCTTATTCAATCAACCCAGATATATATTCAAAAATATAAATGTTTAAATTCTACAAAGCTGAAAACTGCACTGATGAAAATGAAGAATTTTCTAAAGAGTGTGAAATTAGCTGGGATAGCAGGATTAGCTGCTCTAACAATGAATTATGCTTCTGAAAGTTTTGCATCTCAACCTCCTGAAATCCAAGAATCAAAACATACACGGAAGGGCGATTCTTATTTTCTTTTAGGCCCGGGAACAGCAAATCCTGGCGGAGATACAAAATATTATTTTAGAATAGGCATGCGTGAACGCATTGTAGAAAATATTTGGGCAGGAGTAGAATATCTTAATGAAGGACATCCTGAGAAAGTAGGACATAGGGATGGTTTTGCAGTTCCCCTATGGTATTTTATTCCAATAGGAAAAGAAAATAAATTCAGAATTGAAATAGGCGCAGCCCCATATTTTAATATGAATACAGTAGCATCTAAAGATGATCCTACCAAAGAAAAAAATGATAAGGATATTGGTCTATTATTAAGTCTTGGAGCAAGCTATAAAATTAATAGTAAAGTAAACGCCATGGTTCAGGCTAACGAAATTGTAATGTCTGGGTTCAATAGTTTTGCTATCACTGCTGGACTGGGACTGAACTTAGATGAAACTTCTTATGGGAAAAAGTTTTCTGAAGAAAAAGAAAAACTTTATTCCTTAAGTGTGTTGGGTGGCCCAAGTGTTACAACAAGAGGAGACGCAGAAACTTCTACGAGCTATAAAATTAATTTAAGAAGAGATATTCCTGAAATTTCAAAAAGACTCGCATTATCCCTCGCAGGAATTTCAGAAGGCGATTCTGGACTTTCTAGTCGTAAAGGAGTTGCAGGGCAAGTTTGGTTTATAGCTCCGAAAATTAGCTGGCTGGAATTAAGCGCAGGAATTGGCCCTTATTTTGCTAGAGAAGAAAATCCGGAGATTGGGGGTAATGAAGTATTGGTGAATATGAGTATAGATGCCCGAGCTATGTTAACAGATAGTATTTATGCAGAGTTTATGTTCGATCGTGTTGTTTCTAGAAAGGATGTGGACCAAGATTTATTCTTATTCGGTGGAGGAATAAAGTTTTAACATAAATTCATTTTTAAACATCATTTACTACAAATAATTCATGGGAATATTTGATTTTTTCAAGAGAAAGAGCAGTATTGGGAATCAAAAGGAAAATGAGCAAGAGCCAGATGAAAAACAATCTTTAAAATTTGAAGAAATTGAAGGCTGGTTTTTAGATAGAAAAAAAGAGGCAGAAAAGAAAGAACAAAAAATAATAAAAGAAATTGAAGCACTTATTTCACAACTTATCTTAGAATTTAATGAAGAAATTAAAGAAATTGAAAAAGTTGATTTAAAAAATGACAAGAGGGCAGATGAGAGGGTAAAAATTATTGTTCTAGAAAATCTTGCAAATTATTCTCGTTACGTTAATGCACTTATTGAAAGTCTAACAAAATTGAAAAAAGGCGGTCTTCAGGAGATTATCAATGATATAAACAAGAAATTTATAGAGTTCAAACAAAAGTCAAATTTAAGCTTTGAAAAAGCGACTTTTCTTGTTGGTAAAGAGTTAGAGAAACCAAAAGAGAGTATAAGAAATTTCTTTGAGCAATTAAATAACTTAGCAGAAGAGAACAAAGAAATTTTTGAGAATTCTAACAGGATGCAAACAATTGAACAGAAAATTTCAGAAATAAAAATACTTGAAAATTCAAAAAAAGGAATAGCGGGGGAGTTAAAAGAAATTGAAAAAATAATACTCAGAAAAGAAAGCGAAGAGAAAATACTTGAAGATGAGATAAAAAAGATAAAAAATAGCGAGGAGTATGCAGAATGGGAAAAGAGAAGGCAAGAATCAAATCTCAAGAAAAAAGAAATTGAGCGGGAACTTTTCGAAGTTAAAAGCATGATTGACTGGAAAAATCTTGCAAGTATTTTTCATATAAACGAGAAAAAAATGAACTTGATAAAAGAGTATGAAACTCATTTCAGTCAAATCCTTGAAAAAGATGGTGAAAAAATAGTTATTGAACTTCTTCAAGAAGCAAATATTGAAACACAAAAAATATACGAAAAAATATGGGATATAAAGAAAAAAACAAAAGAAGTTCACGAAATTCTAAATAGCAAAGACAAGTTAGGCGAGCATGCTTCAGGAATAATGGGTATAAGAGCAGAGATAAAAAATCTTCTTAGTGAAAAAGAAAAAATATTAAAAATAATTCAGAAGATTGATGAAAATATTTGCGGCATAAAGAAAGAGATAAACCTGAATATTGAAAAGTTTGGAATTTCTATTGAATAACTAAAGCAAAGGATTATAAAGCATGAAAATTTTCTTAATAGATAAAATATATTGATGAAATTTAATATTCGGACTTGAAAAAAATTTCATCCAACAAAATAATAAAGAAAAAAATTTGTCCGAAAATTTGTTTTCTTGCCTATAATAAGAAAAGTCAACCTTTTTCTTTTATAATTATAATAAAATACAACATGGAAAGATTCAGAAAACTTGGAATACACGAGGACATAGTAAAAGTTATCGAAGAAGAAAAATTCGAAGAGCCTAGTGAGATACAAGAAAAAACAATACCGCTTATACTGGCTGGAAAAGATGTTATAGCTGGCTCTGCAACTGGCTCTGGAAAAACACTTGCTTTTGGCGCAGGGATAATACAGAATACAAAACCTGGACATGGGATTCAAACATTAGTTCTAGTTCCTACAAGAGAATTAGCAGAACAAGTTTCTAGAGAATTAAGAAAGTTCTCAAAACATAATGCTCTAAAAATAATTGCAGTTTATGGCGGTGTTTCAATAGGTCCGCAAATGGGGAGTCTTGAATATGCAGAAGTTGTCGTAGGAACTCCTGGAAGAATAATTGACCATATTGAGAGAAGAACAATTGATTTGAATAATGTAAAAATTCTTGTTCTTGATGAAGCAGATAGAATGCTTGACATGGGATTCAGGGATGATGTTGAAAAAATTATAAGAAAATGCCCAACAAACAGGCAAACCATGCTATTCTCAGCAACAATATCTCATGACATAAGTCATCTTGCAAGAAAGTATATGATTTCTCCTGTCGAAGTATCTGCAGAACAATATGTTGATCCTTCTAAACTTACACAAATTTATTATGATACTCCGGACAATATGAAATTTGCACTGCTTGTTCATTTGTTAAAAGAAGAACATCCGGGACTGATTATGGTTTTTTGTAATACCCAAAGAAATACAGATTTTGTTGCAAAAAATCTTCAGAATTGTGGAATAAATGCTGTCGCAATTCATGGCGGGTTATCCCAAGATAAAAGAACGAGAATAATGAGAATGTTTAATGCAAAACAGGTTGGTGTTCTTGTATGCACTGATGTTGCTGCAAGAGGTTTGGATATTAAGGGAATTTCACATGTTTATAATTATGATACTGCAAATGAGAGTGATAATTATGTTCATAGAATTGGAAGAACTGCAAGGGCAGGAAAAGATGGAAAAGCAATAAGTATAATTGCAAGCAGAGACTATGATAATTTTTCAATGATATTAAAAAGAAGTGGATTTGAGATAAGACGAGAGGAAATGCCGCTTGTTGAAAGAGTAAATCTTATTATCCCTGAAAGAAGAGAAGGCGGAAGATTTGGTGGAGGAAGGGGCGGAGGAAGATTTTCTGGTAGAAGTGGGGGAAGAAGTAGCGGCGGATATGGCGGAAGAAGGGAAGGTGGAAGATTTGGAAGACGAGATGATGGCGGTAATAGGGGAAGGGGAAGAAGCTGGGGCGGAAGAAGATAATTTATTAAAAACCTTTAAAAACTACTGAAACAAAAACTAATTATGGCAAGCGAAATAATGCTTAAATTAAAATCTTTCACAGCGCAATGTGGAAGAGTATGGCATCTTTTAAGAAAACCAACAAAAGAAGAGTTTGTTACTGTTTCTAAAATATCTGCGATAGGTTTAGGACTTATCGGCGTACTTGGTTTTGTTATAGCAATAGTTATGAATTTTGTTTTTCCAAAATAATTCTAAAAATATTTTTATTTACTAAATTATTATCTTAAGAAGCCAAAGCTAATCTTGTAGCAGGAGAGCTTAAAACTTTTAATATTCCTTCTCTGCTAAGATGCATATCTGCAGTGGTTACAGCAAATCCAGATTCATTGACTGCCCTTCTAAATGCTAAAGTTGCAGCATCTGCCTTGCCCATTATTCTTCCAAGTGCAGCATAATTCTGAGAATCATATAATTTTCTAACGTCACCTAAAAGACTTTTACATTCTGCAGGAGATTCATATCGCACCAGATTTTCATTTATCATTATCAACTATAGCAGTATTAGTTTAAATATATGTGGGTAATAAATATTCTTTAAGTAACATTTATAAATAAGAAAAATGAAAAACTAATATGGATTTTTTTATAAAAAAGATATTTTCTGGAAAGAGTGATAATCTAGTTCATCTTCAGTTTCAAAAATACAGCAAAGGCGAGTTCAAAGATAAGGCAAATGTCAAGGTAACAAATTCTGGAAATAAATTAACAATGGCTACAGGATATGAATATGCTAATGAGCTAGTAAGGGCTGTTGCAGAAAAGCTTGGAAATAATAAAAGTCTTGTAACTGGCGGAATAATAACAACAAAAGATCTGACAAATGAGCTTGATTTCAAGGATAAAAAACAATTTATGGGCGTAAAGAATTATGTTATCGAGAAAGAAATGACTGGAAAAGAAATTATGGACATATGCGATAAATTTCCAACTTCTTTTATTGCTCTTTCATTCAGCGCAGGGGATACAGAATTAAAAATAAAGGCAAAAGCGCCAAAATCTGCAAAACCTAGCACAAAAGTTGAGGAAAAGCCAAAAATTGATTTTTGCAAGCTAATAACTACTGATAAAAATCTTTTTCAAGCTATGATTTTTGAAGCAGATTTGCAGAATACAAAGAAAGTAGAGATATACCATGATTTAATTATTACAGATATTATTCTGCCCAAGGGAGAGAAGGACTTTGCTAAGATGAGAGAACTGGCAAAGAGAAAGGGCAAGATTGTTAGGAAGATTTTTGTTGATGAGAAAGAGACAAGAAGAGAATCAGAGTTTGAGGCGTAGAGATATATATTTCTAAAAAGATAAATGCTTAAAAGTAAGATTTTTATTTTATTCTTATGGAATGGAAAACAATTGAAAAACCTGGATATTTTGGAGATAAAAGAAATGAACTTTATTCAGAATGGGATAGCAAGTTTGGAAAAGAAAACTGGAGAATTGCTTGGCAATGGGGAAGAATGATTCTTGAGAGAAGAGATGCTTTACAAATTTATGAAGATGGATATTATGAATTTTTAAAATCTAACATGGCTACTCTTGATTGGTTAATAACGACTGCTTCTAATGTTTATGATACTGCTCCGAGCAATGTTGCGGCAGGATTAAGTTATGATGTTCAAGAAACTTCCAATAATCATCTTCATGATGTTGCTATAAGGCGAGCTGTTTTAAGAACAGGAAATTGGTTTTCAGGAGATAAATTAATCGAGATACGATCCCCCGATAAAGAAGGATGGAAACTCAGCCCATGCATGGTTCCTTTTCATTTGCCAAGCATGATTTCAAAAGAGCCAATAAAAGATTATAGAGGAAAGGGATATTTATGGTGGGAAAAAAGGGGAGTGGCAGATAGTATTGAAGCTTTTTATCAAAGAAATAAGCTGTTACAAACAAAAATAGATTAAAAAAGTGATTTCCCTGTTTGGGGCATAAGCTTTAAAAAGCCTTTTTTCTCATAGAGAATATACATATGGTTAGATATTAAATAATATCTGACAACCAACAGAGTTTCTGATAACGTCCCTGGAAAGACGGGAAGGTTCAGAAATCCTAATTCCGAAGGAATTATGAAGGGATTTCTAAAGGAAACGAGATAATAAGAAAGTTGAAATAGAATTAATACTAAATATAAAAAAATAAATGGCAAACAGAAAAAACGGACCAAGGCATGGAAGCATGCAGTTCTGGCCTAGAAAACGGTCAGAAAATCATCTCGGTAGAGTTAACTGGGCTCCGCTCATTGCTCATGCTAAAAAACCCGGATTCCTTGGATTCATAGGATACAAGGCCGGAATGTCTTCTGCCTATGTAAAAGATAATACTGCTGATTCTCAAACAAAAAATAAAAGAATAATTGTTCCTGTTACAATTATTGAATGCCCGCCAATAAAAATTTTCTCTGTAAGATTCTACAAAAATGGAGTAGTAAAAAAAGATATTATCAATGAAAATGTCGATAAAGAGTTAAGAAGAAAGGTAAAACTTCCTAAAACTCCATTAAATATAAAACAGGAGATTGAAAAAATTGAAAAGGAAAATGATTTTGATGATGTTCGAGTTATAGCCTATTCACAACCAAAAAAAGCAGAGATTAAAAAAACTCCAGATATTATTGAGATAGGTATTTCTGGAACAAATGAAGACAAATTAAAGTTAATAAAAGAAAATTTATCCAAGGAAATTTCTATTTCAGAAGTTTTTTCTAGTGGATTAGTTGATATTCGAGGACTAACAAGAGGACATGGAAATCAGGGACCTGTAAGAAGATTTGGAATAAGACTTCGAAGTCATAAGGCAGAAAAAGGTCAGAGAAGACCTGGAAGCGTCGGTGCATGGCATCCAACCGGAGTAAGATTCAATGTTCCAAGAGCAGGACAATTAGGATTATTTTCGAGAGTAACCTACAATAGCAGTATTATAGCTGTTAAAAAATCAACTGAGAAAAATCCATTTATAGAAAAAGGATTGCAACATTATGGAAAAGTTAATGCAGATTATATTATTTTAAGGGGAAGCGTACAGGGTGTTCCAAAAAGAGAAATTCTTATGACTGCTTCTTTAAGACCAAGTAAGAAACAACTAAAAAAACAATTTGACTTAATTGAATTAAGATAATGGCAAAAATACAAATTTTAGACATAAATGGAAAGAAAGCAAAAGATATAGAAACAACTTTATTTGAAGGACAGATAAGACAAGATATTATTCAAAAGATAGCAGAGGTACAAAAACATGGACAACCATATGCTCCTTCTCATCTTGCTGGAAATCAAACATCTGCAAGTGGAAATGTTCTTCATACAAGACATGATTGGAAATCTGACAGAGGAAAGGGAATTTCAAGGGTTCCAAAGAAAAGAATGTCTGACAAAGGAGAAAGATTCACCTGGGTTGGTGCAGTTATTCCTGGAACAAGAGGCGGAAGAAGAGCTCATCCTCCTAAAATTCTTTCAAGAATAAAGTCGATAAACAAAAAAGAAATGAAAAAAGGCTTCTTATCTGCACTTGCAATGGTTGCTTCTGAAAAATTAGTAAAAGAAAAATATTCAAGATTTGATGAAACAGATACAAAAATAAGTTTGCCTATTGTTTTAGAGTCAAAAATACTTTCATTAAAAACAAAGGATTTTCTTACTTCATTAAAAAGTATTCTTGGAGAATATTTTAATATCGCTCTTCAAGAAAAATCTATAAGAGCAGGAATTGCAGGCATGAGAAATAGAAAATACAAGAAAACAGCAGGAGTATTGATGGTAATAGGAAATAAAGAAGAAAAAAAGTTTAATGGAATTGATATAATCTCGGCAAAAGAACTTAAAATAGGAGATTTGGTTTCAAATGGAGCAAGATTAATTTTATTCACAGAACAATCAATAAAAGATTTAGAGGAAAGAATAAACAAACAATGAAGTTCAAAACAACAGAAAAAAGTGTAAGGCTAATAGAAGCAGAAAATACATTAGTAATAGAATTCCCCTTAAAAACAAAAAAAGAAAGCATAAAAAAAGAAGTTGAAGAAATGTTTAATGTAAAAGTTGCTAAAATAAGGGTGCATTGCAAAGCAAACAAAAAAATTGCTTATATCAGACTAAAAAAAGAAAATCCTGCGATTGATGTCGCAACAAAGGTGGGAATAATATAACACTATGGGAAAAACATTAATAAAACAAGCAAGAGGACGAGGAAGTTTCACATACAGAGTAAGAAGAAACGCATATAGATATAGAATTGGCTATCTTGCTGAAGATATTCCTGGAAAAGCAAAAGTTGTAAAACTTTTAAATTCTGCAGCTCATTCTGCACCACTAGCAAAAGTTCTTATCAATAATAAATCATTTTATATTCCTGCATGCCAGGGATTATTTGAGGGACAAGACATAGAACTGGGCGGGAATAATATTCAAGACGGAAATATACTTCATCTTAAAGATTTGGTTTTTGGAACAAAAATATTCAATATAGAAATAACCCACTCTGATGGCGGAAAAATGATAAGAACAAGCGGAGGATTCGCTACAGTATTAAGACAAGAAGGAAGCAATACGGTTATATCTCTTTTTAATAAAAAAGAAAAAACAATTGATGGAAATTGCAGGGCAGTAATTGGAATAATAGCCGGACAAGGAAGAACAATCAAACCAATAGTAAAAGCAGGAAAAAAATGGCATATGATGAAAGCTAGAAACAAATTATGGCCAAGAACCTCTGCTATTAAGGTTAATGCTGTTGATCATCCATTTGGTGGTGGAAGAGGAAAACGTATAAAAAGCAAGATTGCAAAAAGAAATGCACCAGCTGGAGCAAGAGTAGGACATATTAGACCAAGAAGAACAGGAGTAAAGAAATAATAACATGGCAAAAGAATTTACATATCGTGGAAAAACAATAGAAGAATTAAAAGCTCTTGATACTCGAGAGTTTGCAAAACTTACTAAGGCTAGACAGAGAAGAGCAATATTGAGACAAACACAAGGCATTGAAAATTTTGTGAAAAAATGTGTTGAATTTCAAAGCAATAAAAAACCTATAAGGACTCATTTAAGAGATATTATTATTGTTCCAAAAATGGTAGACTTTAATATTTTTATTCATAGTGGTAAACAATTTGTTCCAATAATGATTATTCCTGAAATGCTTGGGCACAGACTTGGAGAGTTTGTTGCAACAAGAAGCAAAGTAAAGCACGGAGCAGCAGGAATAGGCGCAACTAAATCAAGCTTAGCTAAGGCAACAAAGAAATAATAACATGGCAGAAGAAATAAAACAAATCAAAGAGAAAAAAGCTAAGAAAATAGCAGATTCAAAAGTTGAAGAGAAAAAAGAGGAGATAAAACAAGAAACAATGACACCTGTTGAAACAAAACAAGAAATAAAACCTGAAGAAAAGAAACAAGACCAAAAGGTTGAAGAAAAAAAGCCAGAAAAGAAAAAAGAAGAGATAAAAAAGAAAGATTATGCTATCGTAAACGGAAATGATCTTCCAATATCAACAAAAGAATCCATGGATGTTTGTAGTATGATTCGAGGAAAAACAATTGAAACAGCATTAAAAATGCTTGAAGAAGTTATTGCTTTCAAGAGAGTTGTAAAAATGAATAAGAGAGAAGTTCCTCATCAAAAAGGAAAAGGAGTTATGGCTGGAAGATATCCGATAAACGCATCAAACGAATTTATAAGGCTCCTTAAGCAGCTTAATGCAAACGCAATTGTCAATGGCCTTGAGATTGAAAAATGCAAGATATTCTGTAAAGCAAATTTTGCAAGCAGACCTTACAAAAGAGGCGGTGCAAAATTTAAGAGAACACATGTTACGCTTAAATTAGAAACAAAAAAAATTAAACCTAATAAAAATAAAAAATAAAACATGGATGAAAAAAAATTTGTTCAATTTAAGAAAAGAGAACTTGAAATGAAAAAGTACATCTGGAACAGCCTTGGAAAAGGTAAAGTAAGCTCAATAAAAGTAGAATACACTCCTGTTGGAGAAAAAATAATAATTGCTACTGACAGACCCGGATTAATAATTGGTTCAAGAGGAGAAAGAATAAACGAACTTACAAGAGTGTTAAAACAAAGCTTCAAACTTGAAAATCCAAATATTGAAATAAGTGAAATAAAAAATCCCTCTCTTGATGCACAACTTGTTGCAGACAGAATTGCTCTTGACTTAGAAAGAATGGGAAATTTAAAATTCAAATCTATCGCCTACAGAGAACTTGTAAGGGTAATGAATGCTGGAGCTCTTGGAATTGAAATAAGATTAAGTGGAAAACTTCCAAGTGACAGAGCTAAGTCCTGGAGATTTGCTATGGGGTATTTGAAAAAAGTTGGAGATAGTGCTAAAGTTGTAAGAAGAGCAAGTTCAATAGCTTTAACAAAACTAGGAATAAGTGGAATAAAAGTAGGAATACTTCCTCCTGATGCAAAAATACATGATAGAATAGATATAGATGATAAATTGAAAGCATTCTTAAATAGGGACCCAGCAAAAGAAGAAATAGAAGTTAAGAAAACAAAAAAATCTAAGAAGAAAATAGAAAGTAAAGAAGAAACAACAAGTGTTGAAGAGGGAAAAAAATAAACAATGGCAATACTAAAAGCAAAAGACATAGCAAAAATGAATATAGCTGAGATAGATGAAAAGAAAAAAGAACTTAATCTCGAGCTTGTAAAATCAAAGATAGCAACAAAAAAGACAGGAAAGGGCACGAGAGAAATAAAAAGAACAATAGCCAGATTAATGACATTCAAAAAAATAAATGAAATGAAAATCAAAAACAATGGAAATTTGTCCTAAATGTGGATTGCCTACACAGGCATGCGTATGTTCTGAAATAGGAAAAAGCGAACAGAAAATAAAGATTACTACTGAAAAAATAAAATACGGAAAGATTATAACCCTTGTTTCAGGATTTAACAAAGATATTGATATAAAAACAATCGCAAAAGAACTTAAACAATATCTTGCCTGTGGTGGGACAATAAAGGGCGATGTTATTGAACTTCAAGGCGGGCATACAAGCAGAATAAACGGCGCATTAGTAAAATTAGGATTTAATGAGGAGTTAATAGAAAACTAACATGGCAAAACAAAAAACAGCAAAGAAGGAGATTGAAACCTCAAAGAACCTTGGTGCTTTAGGTGAAGAAAAGAAGACAGGAGAATGTACTGATTCCAAATGTCCATTCCATGGTAGCATAAGCTTAAGAGGAAGAACTTTTCAGGGAGAAGTAATAAAAAAATTCCCAAAAAGAGTTTGCATAGGCTTTGAAAGAACAATCTATATTCCAAAATTTGAAAGATATGCAAAATCAAAAACAAAGCTTCATGCAAGACTTCCAGATTGTCTAGCTGACAAGATAAATATCGGAGACTATATTGAAATAAAAGAATGCAGAAAATTAAGTAAAATCATAAACTTTATTGTAACTAAAAAAATAAGATAAAAAAATGAAATCCATATCAGCAAAAGCAACAAGATCGATGAATATCGGCACATATCTTAATGCCGCAGATAATAGCGGAGCCCTGCTTATAAAAATAGTATCGGTAAAACATGGAAAAGTAGGAAGAGGAAGACAGCAATATGCAAAAATGGCAGATTTAGTTAAAGTTTCAGTAATAAAAGGATTACCTGAAATGAAAGGAAATGTTTTCGAGGCAGTTATTGTAAGACAGAAACAGCCTTATAGAAGATTAACCGGAGAAAGAGTTGCATTTTCAGATAATGCTGCAGTTTTACTAAAGGATGATAAGGGAAATCCAAAAGGAACTCAAATTAAAGGGCCTGTTGCAAAAGAGATTATGGAAAGATGGTCAACTATTGCAAAAATGGCAAAATTCGTAATATAAAAAAATGAAAAAACAATACTCAAGCAAATGGAAAGGAAGCAGACAAGTGAGGAAGCAGAGAAAGTATAGAATCAATGCTCCACTAAATGAAAAACATAAAATGATTTCCTCCACATTATCCGAAGAACTTAGAAAAAAATATCAAAAGAGAAGTTTTCCACTAAGAAAAGGAGATAGTGTTGAAATTATGAGGGGAGAATATGCAAAGAAGACTGGAAAAGTAAACAATGTTAGATTAGACAAAATGAAAGTTACAATAGAAAATGTCCAAGAAACAAAGAAAGACGGAACAAAAAGAGATTTGTTTTTTGATCCCTCAAATTTAAGGATAAAAGAACTTAATCTTGAAGATAAAAGAAGAAAAGAAGCAATAGAAAGAAAAATGCAAAATAAAGAAAAAGTTCAGGAGAAAAAGTAAAATGCATCAAAAAAGAATAACAATCGCAAAAACATGGTTTGTCCCTAGGATGACCTCAAAGTATATTGCTTTTGCAATGTCTGATATGCAAAAATCCCTTCCATTGATTGTAGCAATGCGAGATATATTAAAATTAGTCAAAATAAAGAAAGAATTAAAACTTCTTTTAAATTCAAAACAAATTTTTGTTAATGGAAAGATAGTAAGAGAAACAAACTATCCGGTTCATCTTTTTGATTCTCTTTCTATGCCTGCAGTGGGTAAATTTTACAGGGCAGTATTAAAAGATAAAAAGATTGGCTTCAAAGAAATTTCAGAAAAAGAAAGCACTGAAAGAGCATATAAAGTTATTGGGAAAAAGATATTATCTGGAAAAAGAATTCAAATCAATTTAAGTGAAGGAAAAAATTTAATCACTTCTGAAAAAATTAACACTGATGACTTTATTGTTATTGATAATTTAAATAATAAAGTAAAAAGTATAAAACAGTTAAAAGAAGGTGAAGAAGTTATAATCACTGCAGGAAAACATATTGGAAAGATAGGAAAAATTAAGAAGATTGAAGAAGAAGGAGAGAAAAAAATTGCAGAGATAGAATCAAAAAATGAAAAAATAAGAACAGATGCAAAGAATCTGTTCATAACAAACTAATTAACATGGCAAAAAAACAAACAGAAAATAAAATAGAGCAAAAGACTGATAATAAAAAACAGAAATTAGAAAAAAATCCAATGAGAGAAATAGAAGTTGAAAAGATTGTCCTTAATTGCGGTGGAGTTGCAGAAAAGTTAGATAAATCAGCAAAACTCTTGAATATACTCACTGGAAGGACTATCAAACAAGTTGAATCAACAAAGAGAATCCCAACATTTGGAGTAAGACCTGGCTTGAAAACAGGATGTATGGTAACATTAAGGGGGGAAGAAAAAATGGCTCTTCTTAAAAGATTTCTTGGTGCTGTTGCAAATAAGATACGTAAAAAAGCAATAAAAGAAAATCATTTTTCATTCGGTATAAAAGAATACTTGGAAATTCCTGATATGGAGTATCAGAGAGACATTGGACTTATTGGACTGGATGTAACTGTTGTCTTCAAAAGAAAAGGAAAAAGAGTAGCAATAAAGAAAATAAAACAAGGCAGATTGCCAAAGAAACAGCATGTTACGCCTGAAGAGATTATCGAATATTTAACAACTAAATTGGGGGTTACAGTAGAATAATAATATGACAGCAAGCGACTGGGGTAAAGTTTTGAAACAGCTTAAGGGTAAACCTGCTGTAATGGCCAAATATCTAAAGCACAATAAACCAAAACAAAGAAAGTTTGGGATTGCTTCAAAGAAATGTGAAAATTGTGGAAGGTTCGGAGCAAGAGTAGGACAATATGGAATCAATTTATGCAGACACTGCTTTAGGGAGATGGCAGAAGATCTCGGATTTAAAAAATACAGCTAAAAAAACAAAATGAGCCAAGACATAGTTTCAGATACATTGAATAAGATAATGAATGCTAAAAAAGCAAATAAGAGTTATATAGTTTCAACCAGATTTTCTAAATTACTTATCAAAGTTCTTGATATGATGAAACAGTATGGATATATTGATTACACTCTTAATGAAGGAGTTTTAAGAATAGAGATGAAAGAATTAAACATTTGCAGTTCAATAAAACCAAGATATACTGTAAATAAAGAAAATCTAGAAAAATATGTAAGAAGATTTCTGCCTGCTAGAGACTATGGTTATGTTATTGTTTCAACAAGCAAAGGATTAATGACAAATAATGAAGCAAAAGAAAATAACTTGGGGGGAAGCTTAATTGCTTATTTCTACTAAATGGCAAAGAAAGAAAAAATAAATTTAAATAGAATGGAAGAAAAAATGGAAATTCCTACTGGAATAGATATATCTATTGATGGTCAAATAGTAACATTGAAAAAAGATTCAAAAGAAACAAAGAGATTATTAAATCGAGAAATAATCGCCTCAAAAGAAAACAACACACTTATTCTTGTCACAAGGGATAATAAAAAAGAACAGAGAAGAAACTTAAGAACATTAATCGCACACATAAAAAATGATATAGAAGGATTAACAAATGGATTTGAATATGAACTTGAAATATGCAATGTTCACTTTCCTATGAATGTAGCCTTTGATAAAGCAAAGAGAGAGATTATTATAAAGAATTTAATTGGAGAAAAGCATCCCAGGGGAGTAAAAATTCCTGCAGATGTTGAAGTTGAAATAAAAATGCCACATATAAAACTAAGCGCCCATAATATAGAACTTGTCGGACAAATGGCTGCAAATCTTGAAAAAGCAACAAGAATAAGGTATAAAGACAGAAATAAGTTTCAAGACGGAATATTCATAACTAAAAAACCTGGAAAAATATACTCATAATGACAAAGAAAAGACAAGCTAACTTTCAAAGAACAAAGTTTTATGCATATGCATGCCTTGGAAAGTATCAAAAAAGCAAAAGAAAATACAAACATCCTAAAGGAAGACATAATAAAACAAGACAAAAATGGAGAAGTCGACCGCCACGAGTTGAGATAGGATATAAAAACGAAGTAAGAACAAGCGGACTTGTTGAAGGAAAAATACCGATGATAATAAATAACGTGAAAGATCTTGCAAGATTAGGAAAGGAAAATATTGCTATAATCGCAAAAGTTGGGAAGAAGAATAAAATTGAAATTGCAAAAGAGGCAGAAAAAAGAAAGATTCAAATTTATAATCTAAATACAAGAAAATTATTAAAAAAATTCGAAAAAGCAAATAAAAAATGAAAAACTTAAATAAAAGAAAAGCACTTGCATCAAGAGTTCTTGGGGTAGGAATGAATAAGATTATATTTGATATTCAAAGACTAGAAGAAATCAAAGAAGCTATAACAAAGCAAGACATAAGAGATCTTTTCGCTGAAGGAATAATAAGAATCAGACCTGCAAGAGGAAGACAAACAAAAGAGAAAAGAAGAACAAACAGAAAAGCAGGAAAAATAAAGAGAAAATTGAAGTTAAGAAAAACAAAATATGTAATACTCACAAGAAAATTAAGAAGATATATAAAAGATATGAAAGTAAATAATAAGATAGATCACCACACCTACGCAGATTTAAGGAAAAAGATAAAATCAAAGACTTTCAAAGATCTTGCACACTTAAAAGAACACATCGGAGGTTCAGTTAAAAAAACAAAATGAAACTTATTGACAAGAAAAGAAGAATAGAGAATAAGACAAATTATCTTAAAAGAAGAAGGCTTCTTGAATCAAAGAATCCTAGAATAATAATAAGAAAAACAAACAAGTATATTATTTTCCAGTATGTTGAAACAAAAATAGCCCAAGATAATGTTAAGTTTATGCTTACTTCAAAAGCATTGCTTAATTATGGCTGGCCTAAAGAAAAAGAAGGCAGTTTAAAATCTCTTGGTGCAGCTTATCTTGCTGGAATGTTATTCGGAAAATTAATAAAAAATGAAAAACCTGCAATAATAGATACTGGATTAATAAGAAACACAAAAGGTTCTAAAATACATGCAGGAATAAAAGGAATAGTTGAGTCTGGAGTTAAATTAAGTCATAATACTGCAATGTTCCCTGAAGAAAAAAGAATAAGCAGTGAAAATATTAAGGAATTTTTTGAAAAAGTCAAAACTAAAATAATAAAGGGAGATAAATAAACAATGGAAAGAAGAAGATCACAAAGACGAGAAAAATTTGATAATTCAGAAGCTGAAAAAGCTAAATTAGATAGTTGGAAACCAAAAACTCTTCTAGGAAGACTTGTAAAAGAGAAAAAAATTAAGAATATAGACGAAATTCTTGATAAAAGAATTCTTGAAGAACAAATTGTTGAATCACTCCTTACTCTTGAATCAGACTTGCTTTTAATTGGTCAATCAAAAGGAAAATTCGGTGGAGGAAAAAGAAGAGCATGGAAACAAACTCAAAGAAAGACAATGGAAGGAAATGTTCCAAAATTCAGCTGCTTAACTGTTGTTGGAGATAAGAACGGCCATGTGGGAATCGGACTTGGAAAAGCTAAAGAAACACTTCCTGCAAGAGAAAAATCATTAAGAAAAGCAAAACTCAATGTAATCAAGGTAACAAGAGGATGCGGAAGTTTTGATTGTGTATGTCATGAAAATCATAGCATCCCATTTATTGTAAGAGGAAAATGTGGAAGTTCAGAAGTCGTGTTGTTTCCTGCACCACAAGGTACTGGCCTAGTAATAGGTGATGAGTGCAAAAGAATATTAAAGCTTGTAGGAATAAAAGATGTATATAGCAAAACATTTGGTCAAACAAGATCTACTATAAATCTTGCAAATGCTTGTATGGATGCTCTTAATAAAACAAACGCGAAAAAACAAATTACAAAATGATAGCAATAATAAGAATACACGGAATGATAAAAGTAAGGTTCAACATAGATGAAACTTTAAGCAGATTAAGATTAAGAAGAAAATATTGTTGTGTAGTTGTTAATGATGTTCCTGAAACAACTGGGATGATAACAAAAGTAAAAGATTTTGTTGCTTACGGAAATATCACTGAAGAAACACTTGTTAAATTAATAAAAGAAAGAGCAGAAAAAATTGGAGATAAAAAAGCGAAAATAGAAAATCCTGAAAAAATCGCAAAAGAGCTTATTGCTGGAAAAAGTTTTGAAGAACTTGGAATAAAACCATTTTTTAGACTTCATCCTGCTAGGGGCGGAATAAACAGCAAGAAGCACTATCCAAAAGGAGTTTTAGGAAATAATAAAGAAGGGATAAATAAATTGATAGAAAGAATGTTATAAAAAATGAAACTCAAAAGAAGGCATAAAGTTTCGAGAACACATGGACGAGGAACACATGGATGGGGCGCTAGAAAAAAACATATGGGTAGCGGTCATCGTGGTGGAGTAGGAATGGCTGGAACAGGAAAAAAAGCAGGCCAGAAGATTATGCATATCCAGAAAATGTATGGAACAGAATATTTTGGAAAAAGTGGAATAACAAGCAGAAAAACAAAAAGAGAGAAAAATTATGTTTACAATTTAGGATATATTGAAGCAAATCTTGAAACATTAAAGAAAAAATTTGCCAATAAAGAAGGAATTTTAGATTTAAGCGAGTATAAAATACTTGGAGAAGGAGAAATAACAAGCAAATTAACCATAAAAGCAAGGGCAATATCTGCTGGCGCAAAAGAAAAAATAGAAAAAGCTGGTGGAAAAGTTATTGTTCCTGAATTTAGTAATGAGAAGGAGATTGTAGCCGAACAAAAGAAACAAAAAGCTGAAGAAAAAGTTGCTGAAAAAGACATTAAGGTAAAAGAAAAAGTTGTAGCAAAGACGAAAAAAGAAGTAAAAAAGTAAAAAACACATGCAATTTAAAGACATACTTTACAATCTCCCAGAAGTAAAAGGACCTACTGAGAAAAAACTTGCTTTTAATGTTAAGCTTAAATGGACAATTATAATTCTTTCTGCTTTTTTTATTCTAGCAAATATTGCTATCTATCAACTTAAAGAAAATGCACTCCAAAGATTTGAATATCTTGCTGTCCTTCTTGGAACAGAATTTGGGAGTATTATCTCACTAGGTATTGGTCCTATTGTTATGTCTTCTATTATCCTTCAACTTCTAGTTGGAAGTAAAATAATTAATATAAACACAACTACTCCTGAAGGAAAGAAATTTTTTCAGGCCATTCAGAAATTAGGTGTTTTCTTTTTTATAATTTTTGAAGCAACAGTTTATACTTTAATGGGTGGAACACCTGCAAATCCTGGTTTTGAATTACTTGTTATTGGCCAACTCATCCTAGGGGGATTACTCATAATGTTTATGGACGAAATATGTCATAAATGGGGATTTGGTTCAGGAGTAAGTTTATTCATCGCAGCAGGTGTTGGCTGGAGATTAATCGCAGGATTGTTTGGATTTATCGGTGCAGAAAATACATTACAGGCAGTTGGTCATGTTCCATTATTATTCGTCAGTTTTGCAAATCAAGATATGACTGGAGCACTAAAATCACTTGCAGCAATATTATCTACTGTCATAATATTCTTAGTAATTGTATGGGCACAATCATTAAAGATAGAAATACCTCTTTCTTATGATAGATTAAGAGGATATAACATTAAATGGCCTCTTGCTTTTTTCTATGCTTCTAATATTCCAGTTATATTGACTGGTGCACTTGTTGCTAACTTGCAACTTTTTGGGAGCCTTATTCAAAATTGGATGGGACATGCTACGGTTTTAGGAGACTTTAGCAGTGGGCAAGCTGTTTCTGGACTTGCATTCTGGTTGGGTTCAACAGATATTGTAGGATTAGGAATAACTGGCGGATTAAGATGGATTTATTTATGGCAATCATTAAGTCATATATTCTTCTTTGTTGTTTTATCTGCGATATTTTCAGTATTCTGGGTAAAGACAAGTGGAATGGATGCTAATGCACAAGCGAGAAATATTCTTGCCTCAGGATTGCAAATACCAGGATTTAGAAAAGATGAAAGAATTTTAGAATCAATATTATCCCGGTATATTATGCCATTGACAGTAATGGGCGGTATTGCAATAGGTATTCTCGCAGCAGTTTCTGATGTTACTGGAACAATAACTGGCGGAACATCATTACTTTTAGGAGTAATGATTATTTATCAGTTCTATAAGAATATTGCGCAACAGCATGCTGTTGATATGCATCCTGCTTTGAAGAAGATGATGGGGTAATTCTGGCTATCTCCAATTAGGTTTAAATAATGATTATACAATAAAGACATAACATGAAAGGAATGACTATAATGTTTCTTGTAATGATTCTTAGCTTTATTTTAGCTGGAGCCTGGAATTATTATCCGATAATATCTCAATCTGCGCACTATATTCTTGATCCGACTGCTGGTGCATTAATGGATTTTAACATTTATTTGGGAATGACATTGGTTGTTTTTCTTATCACTCTTATTACTGTAATTATACAAAAATACGGCACAGATCAAGCAGAATTAAAAAAGCTTAAAGAAGAACAAAAGATTTTGCAGGAAGAAATGAAAAAATACAAGGATCATCCTGAAAAGCTATTAGAACTCCAAAAAAAATCTTTTGAGTTTATGCCTCGAACAATGGACCTTACAATGAAACCCCTAATTTATACTGCTATTCCTTTTGTTCTCTTTTTTAGATGGTTTAATGATTATTTTTTATTATTTCCTGATTTTAAATTCTTTGGATTCTTTTCATGGTTCTGGTTTTATTTTTTAGTGTCTATTTTATTTAATATGATATTCAGAAAAATTATGAAGGTTTACTAATGGAAAAACAAGAATATTTAATGAGAATGCAAATTATTGAAGAAGAAGCAAGACAGATAGAAGCACAAATAGAAATGATTGATCAGCAAACAAACGAATTGATTCAAATAAGCAAGAGTCTTGAAGAATTATCACGGGTAGGCGAAAACCCAGAATTCCTTGCTAATTTAGGAAAAGGAATTTTTATTAAAGCAAAAGCTCTTGAAAAAGAGCTCTTTGTGAGCATAGGCAAGGGAAATGTTATAAAAAAGACCCCAAGGGAAGCGATTGAAATAATAGCAACACAGCTGAGGAGAGCTTCTGAAACAAAATCTGAATTTATGTCCAGAATTAATGAACTTCAGATTGATATGCAAAAATTAGTTGAAGAGGCAGAAAAAACCGAGAGTAAAGAAGAACATCATAAAAAAGATTGTGATTGCGGTGATGATTGTAAGTGTGAAGATGAAGAATGTGAATGCGAAGATGATTGTAAGTGTGAAGAACATAGACATAAATAAATAGATAAAAAACCTTATCCTTTTCTAACAAATTTTAAAAATTTGCTATAGGGCATAATTCCTAGCTCACTTACAATTCCAGTTATGTTCTTTATTTCTATTGGCTCAAAGGCGGGATTTTTTACATGAATCATATTCTTTTTTGGATTCCAAACTTCATGAAAGTCTCTTTGTTCTAATTTTACATTTTTTGGAGAATATTTCCAAGAATCAGCAACGATAAAAATAGGTATCTTATTGTGTTTTGCAATCTCTGAAAACATTCCGCTTCCAACTTTGTTTATAACAGAATCATTTAATAAAGCATCTGCACCGAACAAGACAAGATTGGATTTTTTAATTCCAATTTGAGCAGCAGAATCAACAAAGGTAGTTACTTTTATTCCTGCATCTGAAAGTTCTTTAGCAGTTTTTCTTCCCTGGAATAAGGGTCTAGTTTCAGTATTATAAACTTCAAATTTCTTCCCTTTCTTTTTTGCATAAATTAATGCTCTAACTACATTTGTTGAATGACAATGAGTAAAAATAACTGAATTGTTTTTTATTATCTTAAGAATATTTTTATTTATTCTTTCTTGCGCTGTTGAAAAATGTGTCAGTATTTCTGCTTTTGATTTTTTTCCTGCTGATTCAATAGTATGAAGAAGCATTGGTTCTGTGGGCCTTAAACTAAAAAGTATTTTTTTAGTTTTTTCTTCTGGAAAAAGATAATAAGCTCTGAGTGCTGCTTTTGCGACATTTGTAGCGCCCTGAATTTTTATACTTTTTATGTCATTGCAAATCTTTGTAAAAAGTTGTTTTTTATTCATGGTTATTAATTTTTCCTCTTTTTAGCTTACTTAGTATAGATTTTAGATATTTTAAAGTTAATGAAATCAAAAAACAGCCATTAAATCCAAAAAATTTAAGTTAGGAACATATTTAAAAATACTAGGAGATAGATGTTATTATGTTAGAGTCTTTAATTAACCCAAAAAGCGCTGCAAGAAAGCCGTGGGGTATGTTTTTTGTGGGTTTATTTTATGCTTCTCTCTCTATGCTTCTTTCCCATTGGTTTTTCATTAATGATTCGGTTTTATCCCAATATTCTGGGATATTTATGATAATGTTCTGCGTCATATTCTCTATGCCCTATATCTATTATTCAATAAAGCTTGAAGAGCAAAAAGATATTGAAATAGAAAGTGAAGTCAGCCTATTAAAGGAGCACAGCAAGGTCATTCTTTCATTTTTATGGCTGTTTATGGGGTTTATTGTAGCTTTTTCTTTTTGGTATATGGCTATTCCAAATGGGGTAGATAGTTTTAAAGCCCAAATAGAAACATTCTGTCAGATTAACAGGCCTGCTAATTTTGACCAGTGCGTAAGTGACTATGGTATTTCTGGAAGTGGAAGGATTACAGGAGGGAGTATTTCCATTGAAAGACTCGTGAGTATTTTTTCAAATAATGTTTATGTCCTTATATTCACGCTTATATTCTCGCTCATATTTGGCGCAGGAGCAATTTTTATTCTCGCCTGGAATGCTAGCGTTATTGCTGCGGCAATAGGCATATTCGCAAAGTCTGATTTAGCAAGTCTTCCGATTGGAGTGATGAGATATATGATTCATGGGCTTCCTGAAATTTCTGCTTATTTTGTCGGTGCGCTTGCTGGCGGAATATTAAGTTTTGCTATTATAAGACATGATACGAGGGGCAGAAGATTCTGGAAAGTAATTCAAGATTCATTAAATTTAGTAATAATCGCAATCTTAATACTACTGATATCTGCCTTTATCGAAGTATTTATAACCCCAAAATTATTCTAAATAAAACAATGACAGAGTATATTTGCACAAATTGCAACTATCGATTCGGTTCTGACAGGTTGAAGCAGAATATGTGCCCCTATTGTGGCAAAAAAGGAGTTATAGAACCAGAAAAATCTGCATCAGACCTGCTTAGTGATGCGGATAGTTTTGAATAAACAATAGTAAAAAATTAAAAATAATAACATGGAAGAGAAAAATAAAATTGATAATATAGCAAATAATATCCTCAATGAAGAGGCTATTCTAAAAGAAGAGAAACAAAGAGCAGGAGCAATAGAAAAAGATATAGTAAAAACAGAAAAGATTATTGAAAAAACTGCAAGAAAAATTGAGGGAAAAAATAATGAAAATGAGATTATTGAAGAAAGAAAAAGAAAAGTTATTGATTTTTTTAAGAAAAGTCCTAGTTGGATATTTATTATTATTATTCTTTTAGCATTATTGATTCTTGGAGTTTACATCAGAATGTTACCTCTTTCAGACCATGGTGGAAATCCGGGTTTATGGGATATTACTACTAATGACTATACTCTTGGACCTGATCTTGACCCATTCCTTTTCTTAAGATATGCTAGAACAATGATAGAAACTGGCAGTCTACCTCAAATCGATAGTATGAGGAATGTTCCGCTCTTTTTTGATACAACAACAGAACTACAGATGGTTTCTTACATGATTGTTCTGACTTATAAGGCTGCTAATTTGTTTGGGAGTTATAGTATAAATTTTGCAGGGGCATTTATGCCTGTTTGGATGTTTGCCTTGACTGTAATTGCATTTTTCTTCTTTGTCAGGGAGATATTTATCAGACCGGGAAATAAAAAGAGTTTTATTAAAGCAAATATTATTGCGTTAATATCTACATTCTTTATGATAGTCAGCCCAGAGTTTCTTTCAAGAACAATTGCGGGAATTCCGGAAAAAGAATCTGTTGGATTCTTTTTTATGTTTCTTGCTTTCTATCTTTTCTTAAAAGCGTGGAAATCTGAAAGATTAATTAGTTCAGGAATTTTTGGAGTTCTTGCAGGAATTTCAACTGCATTAATGGGTCTGACTTGGGGCGGAGTAACCTACATATATGTAACTATCGCGCTTGTAAGCCTGATAGCATTTTTATTAAATAAGTTTGGAAATAAGGAAACACTGGCTTATCTCGCTTGGTTAATATCTGCTATAACAATTACACTATTGTTTACTAATAGATTTAAACTAACAAACTTTATTATGGGTTTGGATACAGGTCTATCTTTTATTGTCTTTGTAATCTTAATAGCGCACCTTATAATTTGGAAAACAGGATTAAAAGATTTGTTGAAACTTGAAAAAATAAAGCTTCCAAAAACAATTATATCTCTCATTTTAGTAGGGATTATAGGAATTATTGCAATAACTATTATTAGCCCGACATTTATAATTGAAAAAATAAATGCTCTAAGTGAAACATTCATAAAACCGGTAACAGGAAGATGGAGCACAACTGTTGCAGAAAATCGACAGCCTTATTTTACAGAATGGCAGTCTGGTTTTGGTCCAAATCTTCAAAGCTTTCCAGTATTATTCTGGCTTTTCTTCATAGGTTCTGTTGTGCTTTTCCATAAAATGTTTAATAAAATTGAAAATAAGGATAGATGGGTGTTAACAGGGTTATATGTTTTATTCTTTTTCGGCCTTGTCTTTTCAAGATACTCTTCGTCCAGTATTTTTAATGGAGAGAATTTCATAAGCAAGTTCTTTTACTATGGTTCTGCATTGCTTTTTATTGGAACAGCAGGATATTATTATCTAAAATACCATAAAAAAGGAGATAAAAGTTTTGAGCACACTGATTTTGAATATCTTTTTCTCTTCTCTCTTTTTATTTTATGCCTTTTCACTGCAAGAAGTGCAGTCAGACTCATTATGGTTCTCTCACCCATAGCACCTATATTTTCTTCTTATCTTCTTGTTAACTCTATGATGAAGTTTAAAGAATCGAGCGACAATACAAAAAAAATTGTTATAGGAACATTGGCAATAATTATCTTGCTTCTTACATTATATGCTGGATTCACTTATCTTAAAACAGTTCAAGAAAGAGCATATAGTAGTGTTCCTTATTATTATACTATTCAATGGCAGAATGCAATGTCTTGGGTAAGAGAAAATACTTCTCAAGATGCTGTCTTCGCCCATTGGTGGGATTATGGTTATTGGGTTCAAAGTATAGGAAATCGTGCTACTGTTACTGATGGGGGAAATGCTATAACTTGGTGGAATTATCTCACAGGAAGATTTGTTCTCACAGGAGACAATCAAGAAGAATCGCTAAATTTTCTTTGGAATCATAATGCTACACATTTACTTATAGATTCTAGTGACATTGGTAAATATGGTGCTTTCTCTCAAATAGGAAGCGATGAAAATTTTGATAGATTATCTCAAGGACCAATAACTTTTTTAGCAGATTCAAAACAAACAACTGAAACAAAAGCTGGAAAGAAAATACTTTATGATATGCCTAGAGGCGAGGGAAGTTATGGAATAGCACCTATTGAAGAAGATTTAGTCTATGAACTAAACGGAACAAAAGAAACTTTATTTAAGGAGAATTATGGGATTATGGGAGTTTCTATAGAGGTGGCGAACAACAATGGATCAGTCTCATTTAAACAACCAGAAGCAGTCTTCTACAGTCAGGGAATACAAAAAAGTATTCCCATGAGATATGTTTATTTTAGCGGGCAATTTTTTGATTTTAAAAACGGAATTAATGCAACAATTTATATTATTCCACGAGTAAGTTCAAGCAGTATTAATTATATGGGTGCTGCAATCTATCTTTCTCCAAGAATAATGCGGGGCTTCTTAGGACAAGTATATCTTTTGAATAACTCGCTTGGAAATTTTGACCAGTTTGAATTAGTTCATTCAGAGCCAGACTTGTTTAATGCAAATATGATGCAACAAGGATATAATCTTGGTGATTTTAATTATTTTGATAATGGCGCAGGACTGCAAGGACCTATAACTATCTGGGAAATTAAGTATATTGGAAATGAAACTCCAAATCCAGAATACCTATTAAAATCGCCTCCGGCAAATATCCCCTGGAAGTTCTAATTAATGTCTATTTGCCTTCTTAATATATTTTTTATCAATAACTAACAATTATTGTGAGTAAGAGAATTAAATGCAAGAGGTAAATAGGTGGAAAAGATTGATTAACTACCTACATTTGTTTTTTAATAATTCTAATAATAGGATATAATGTAATTGCAAGAAAGAAGTGAGAAATTTATAGAAAAAACAGACTAGCTGCCTTAACTTTAATGATTTGTATACTACTTATTTTTTTATTAATAATTGGGGAAGTGCGGGGTGGTTGCAAGCAAGGGCATAATTGGAGAATATTGAATTTTTCTTAATTAATTTGATTTAGATCAATGCTCGTATCACCTGATAAAACTAAGCTCTTACTAATAAAACAAACATTTAAAATGTTTAATTTCAAGTTATGAACATGGAACAACCTATTTTATTCGTAGCTATATTAATAAGCTTTATTCTTACCTTAATTGTTCTTCCAAAATGGATAAGAAAATGCAAGCAGGTTGGGCTCGTTTGGGAAGATATGAATAAACACAAACATCCAAAAAATGTTGCTGCTTCTGGCGGGATTGTAGTAATAATGGCGTTTATTATAGGTGTACTCTCTTATATCGCGATAAGGACATTTGTTATGGGTGACCTTAATGGTATAACTAGAGAGATATTGGGATTATTGAGCGTTGTTTTAATTCTTGCAGTCATTGGATTGACAGATGATATGCTTGGATGGAAGCATGGTGGATTATCAATAAGAATGAGAGTTTTCTTGGCATTAATGGCATCTATTCCACTTATAGTAATAAATGCAGGTGATTCAATAGTTAATCTTCCGTTTATTGGGGCAGTCAATATTGGAATCTTTTATCCATTAATCTTAATTCCAATCGCTATTGCAGGGGCAACAACAACTTATAATTTTCTTGCAGGATTTAATGGACTTGAAGCAGGACAAGGAATAATTATTGTATCCTTTTTATCATTCATTGCATATGTAACCGGCTCAAGTTGGCTGGCAATGGTGGGTTTGTGTATGGTTGCTTCTTTAATCGTTTTTTATTATTACAATAGATTTCCTGCAAGAGTTTTTCCAGGAGATATTCTTACATGGAGTATAGGCGCATTAATTGCTTGCATGGCAATATTTGGAAACTTTGAAAAGATTGCTCTTTTTGTTTTTATACCCTATATTCTTGAAACAATATTAAAAGTAAGAGGCAAGCTTAAAATGCAGTCTTTTGGAATACCAAATAAGGACAATAGTTTAGAAATGCCCTACCCTAAAATTTACGGATTAACTCATTTGTCAATATTTATTCTGAAGAAGTTCAAGGATAAAGTTTATGAAAAAGATGTGGTCTACTTCATTTTTGCGATACAAATTGTAATCTGCCTTACTGCCCTGGTAGTATTTAAAAGTTCATTGTTTGTATAAATCTTATGAGAATCTCTGATTATCTTAGAAATGAGCTAGTTATATCCAGCATTATTCTTCTTATTTTGTCAAATATTGCCAATCTTCTTAACCTCGTATTCCAGTTCGGGATGGCCAGATTTTTAGATGCTCCGGATTTTGGAGTATTATCCTTTCTCGGAAACCTATTCTTCCTTTTTGCAGTTCCGGGATTAGCCATACAGACAGCCATATCAAAAAGGACTACTTATCTTGCTTCAAGGGGAGAATATGGCAAAATAAGAGGTTTATTTAATAACAGCACTCAAAAAATTTTAAAAATATCTATTTTTCTCATTGCCCTATTCTTAATTACTTCTTTGATATTTCATCAACAAGTCGGAATTAGCATAGGAATACTTGCTATCTCTTCATTGCTGATATTTATCTCTTTAGCTTATCCTGTCATGACAGGAATAATGCAGGGGCTTAAAAAGTTCAAATTTCTTGGCTGGAATAACATACTCAATTTTTCAGTTAAATTAATTATCGGTTTTGCTTTGGTTGTTGCAGGATTCAAAATTTATGGGGCACTCATCGGGATAATCCTGGGAATGTTTATCGGATGGATTGTCTCCCTGTTAATAATCAAAGATTTTAAAGAAGAAAAAGAAGAGATAAAGTTTTATTCTAAAGAAGAACTAATTCCATTTGTTTCACTTTTGATAATAACTCTTATGTACAGTATTGATATCTTAATTGCTAAATTTGCTTTTCCCGCAGACATAATGGGCAATTATTCCAAGATATCCCTCCTTGGAAAAATGATACTTTTTGCCTGCATGACCATATCCATGGTAATGTTTCCCATCAGCTTGGAAAGGCATATTTCTCAAAAAAATAATTCTGGGGTGATAAGAAAATCATTGGCATTAACAATGACCATAATCATTGCTGGGCTGGGATTATTTTACTTTTTTCCGGAATTTATTGTAAGAATAATATTCGGAAACAGTTATCTCGAATTTTCGAAAATATTATTCCCCCTCGGGGCCGCGTTTAGTTTTATTTCCCTGTTAAACTTATTTGTCTTGTATAAAATATCTGTAAATCAGTTTCATATGAAAGATACAATCGGAATGATTATACTTTTCATCATCCAATTTGCCGCAATTGTCTATTTTTCAGGAGATATTTACTCTTTTAGCGTTGGTTTTGCCGGTGTTTCAGGGTTTATGTTTATATCTGCAATTTTAATTAATTTGATAGGAGCTAAAAATGAATAAGATTTCAATAATCATCCCTGCATACAACGAAGAAAAAAGAATAGCAGAGACTCTTGAAGAGTATGGCAAGTTTTTTACAAATCTGAAGAAAACCAAAGAACTAGACTCTGAAATACTTATCGTTATAAACAATACTCAGGACAGAACAGAAGAAATTGTAAGACAATATCAGAAAAAATACAAAATAATAAAATACCTTAATTTTAAGCCGGGCGGAAAAGGTTTGGCCATTATAAATGGGTTTAAAGATGCCTTAAAAGATAAAAAAAACATCTTTATTGGATTTGTCGATGCTGATTTAGCAACAAGACCCGAAGCATTCTATGATTTAGTAAAAAATCTTAATGATTTTGATGGAATCATCGCAAGCAGATATGTGAATGGAGCCAGGGTTAATCCCAAACAAACCTGGAGAAGGATTTTTGTCAGCAGAATATTTAATTTTCTTATTAGAACACTTTTTTTGATGCCCTACCGGGATACTCAATGCGGGGCGAAAGTATTCAAAAGAAGAGCTGTAGAAGAGATTATTGAAAAACTTGGAATAACTCAATGGGCATTTGATGTTGATTTGCTTTATCAGGCTAGGAAAAAAAACCTTAAAATTATAGAGTATCCTACAATCTGGGCAGATAAAGAATACTCAAAAATTAATTTTATGAAAGCCGGACCCAGGATGGCACTTGCAATAATAAGAACAAGATTGATAAACTCAAAATTTAAATTTGTTATAAGGGGTTATGACATGCTTCCCAACTGGGCGAAAATAACTCTATTGATAAAATGAAGGAAATAAAAATAAGTTTTCTCATTGCGGCACACAATGAAGAAAAAATAATAGCCCAACCGTTAGAAAATCTACTCAGACTGCCATACAAAAATTATGAAGTTCTTGTGGGGCTCGATGGATGCACTGATAAAACAGAAGAGATTATAAAACGTTTTAGCAGGAAATCTAAAATAATAAAATATTACAAATTAAATATCAGAAAAGGCAAGCCCGCAGTAATAAACACAATAATAAAAAAGGCAAGCGGAGATATAATTATAATCCACGATGCTGATTGGATTTTCCAAGTTAAAAACAAAGAATCTCTCAAAAAATTCATTTCAATATTCAATGATAAAAAAATCGGCGGCATAAGTGAAGCCGATGCACTTGAATTTGAAAAAAATAAAATAAAATCAGGCAATCTCGGCTTCAGAATGGTTGCTTATTCCTCCCAGTTATGGTATAAATATCAAAAGAATACCTTCACAAGAAAAAGAGGGAATCTTCTTTATCTGGAAGAGCCGACAATGTTTCTAACGAATATTTTCAGGAGAACTCTTTTCAAGCCAAATGTCTCTCTCGGAGATGATTTTGAGAGGACAAAAGACATCATGGACAGAGGATACAAAATTGCAATCCCTCTTGATGATGCTCCAAGATTTATTCCAGTTTATGATAAAGTTTCAATTTCTGATTTATTCAGACAGAAAATAAGAACCGCCATAGCAAGGGAACAGTTAAAAGAAACAAGGAAAATGCCTCTTCCAAAGAACTATTACCTCTCCTCATTATTTTACATCTTCAAGAATTCATGGAAATATGGAATTAAAGCAGGATTGATGGTTAGTTTTTGGATTGCACTAACAACAATTGCAACAATAATCTCAAAAATCAAGTCTAAATTTAAGAAAATCGGCACAAGAGAAGGATGGACAATGAGGGCAGAAAGATAAAATGAAAATAATCTTATTATATGATTATCTGAGCGAAATAGGCGGTGTAGAAAGAGTTATAGCCACGCATGCCCGATGGTTGAAACAAGCCGGGCATGAAGTTCTTTTGCTGTTTAATTATGTAAACCCAAAAACAAAAGATTATTCCTTCCTAAAAGGACAAGATATAAGGGAAATAGCAACATTAAAGAAAGGCGGGGAATCATTAAAGATGTTTTCGGCACTTTTTGGTTTTAACAGTCTTAAATTGTATAATCCTGATTTAGTTATCGCTTATTCTTTCCCCTCAATTTTTACTTCCCGAGTTTTGAAATGCAAGAAAGCATTTTATTATCTTCCCATGGAGTTCATCTATTTCCCTTTAAGAAAAAGATGGGAATGGGCAAATGACAGAAAAAGAAAAGTTACTTTCTTTACAAGTCTCTTGCTTGCGCCTTTCCTGAAAATGATGGATAAAAGATGGATAAAAGACAAGCTTATAATCGCAAACAGCGATTTCACAAGGAGAGAGATAAAAAAGAGGTATAATGCTAGCTCGATAATCTCTTATCCCCCTCTTAACACAATTTTCCATCCCATAAAAGATGTAAAGGCCACATTAAAAAAATTTAATCTAAAGAATAATTTTGTGCTTACAGCAGGAAGAATTGTACCTGATAAGAAAACAGACTGGCTTGTAGAGATATTTTCCAAATTAAAGAATAAAAAGCTTGATTTTGTCGTCGCTGGAGGAATAGCCGAAGATTACAAGAAAACCCTTCTTTGTTTGGCAAAGAGGTTAAAAGTTCAGGACAGAGTTAAATTAATAGGGCTTGTTGACCAAAAAGAGCTTGTAAAATTATATTCTGCCTGCGAGATTTTCATATTTGCCTCCCCAGAAGAGGCTTTTGGGCTTGTGCCAATTGAAGCACTAGCATGCGGCACTCCTGTTGTTGCCTGGAATGACAATGCAGGGCCAAACGAATATGTAATTAACAACGTTAATGGATATCTTGCAAAACCCTATGATTTGGATGACTTTGTCAAAAAAGTTGAAAGAATATTAACAGCCAAATTCAAAATAAAAAATCAGAAAAAAATTATCGATTCAGTAAAAAAATTCTCAGAAAATTCACAGTATTACATCTTTAAAAAAGAGATTGAATCTTTTTACAAAAAAAGCCTAAGAAGATAATTCCTTGCCAAGAATATCCATAATTCTCTCTGCACTTCTACCATCGCCAAATGGATTTTTCCATTTTTTATTTGTGTTCATCATCTTTTCAGCAGAAGAAATCATCCCCCCAATATTATTTCCTGCCAGAATGCCGGCTCCAACTTCGAGAGTTTCAGGCCTTTCAGTATTTTCTCTTAAAATTACTGAAGGCACCCCCAGTATACACGCCTCTTCCTGAACTCCTCCGGAATCAGTTAAAATCAGCCTAGCATTTTTCTCTAATTGCAAAAATTCTAAAAATCCTACGGGCTTTATTGCTTTTAATCCCGCAGGAATTTTCAATCCAAATATTTGCATCATTTTTTCTGTTCTTGGATGCATTGGAAATATTAGGGGCATCTTAAATTGCTCATGAATTTTTTTAAATGCCTGCAATAAATTTGACAAGTTTTCTTTTGAATCAACATTGCTTGGCCTGTGCAAGGTTACAAGAATATATGTTTTCTCTTTCAATTCCAAATCTTTTAAAACATTTATTTTTTTATCAGCAATCTCAACATTTTGATAAACCGCGTCGACAATTGTATTCCCCGTAACAAAAATCTTTTTATTTTCGATTCCTTCTTTTAATGCATTTTCTTTGGCTCTTTCTGTCGGCACAAAAAGAAAATCTGAAAGATGGTCAGTTAAAACGCGGTTTACCTCTTCAGGCATTGTCCGGTCATAGCTTCTTAAACCTGCTTCAACATGCCCCATCTTAATTCCAACTTTTGATGCTGCTAATGCTCCTGCCAGAACAGTGTTAGTATCTCCCTGAACTAAGATTACATCCGGTTTTTCTTCTAAAAGATTTTTCTCTATTAATATCCACATCTTTCCTATTTTTTCCCCGTTATTTCCAGATTCTACATTAAGATTATATTTTGGCAAAGGCAGCTCTAAATCATCAAAAAAAATCTTGCCCATTTGTGGAGAATAATGCTGGTTTGTATGAATGATAAAATATTCAATTTTTCTCTTTTCACATTCCCGAATAATCGGACTCATTTTTATTATTTCAGGTCTTGTTCCAAGAATTATTGCTATTTTCATAATTTTTTGCTTGCCTACCTGTTTTAAATGCGGGGCTTACCAATTTTCTTTGCTACAATTATCAGATTAGAAGAGAGCTTGGGATATATTGTAAAACATTTGTCTATAGGCCACATAGCTTTAGGAAATCCATCATCAAAAATTGCTCCTTTTTTTTGAATTATTCTAAAACCATTGGCCTCAAGCAAATCCCTTAGGGCATTAAATGTAAAAATTCTTATGTGACCAACCGGCGTAGAATCTTTTTTGAATTTTTTAAGAAAGCCTGCCCCTATAAGTTTTGATTTTGCAGAAGGTTCCAAAAATATAGGTTGAGACCCAAAAAGCAACAGGATTCTATTAAACCAAGCGCAAAGGTTGGGGGTAGAAATTATTAGATACCCGCCAATCTTTAATGTACGATTACATTCTAAAAGGAAAGCATCTGGGTTTAGGAGATGCTCTATAATCTCCGCAGCAGTTATTAAATCAAAATAATTATCTTTAAACTGGGTTCTTTCCTGTACATTTGCATAAGCAAGGTTTAACCCTAATTTTTTTCCCTGTTTGATTTCTGCTCTAGAAGAGTCTAAGCCAAAGAGGGTCACATAATCCCCATACTTTTTCTTAATGGCTAAAAGAAATCTGCCATAACCACAACCTAAATCTAAAACTTTGAAATGTTTTTGCTTTGGAAGATTATCAAAGATTCTCATTATAACCTTCTCACGATGCCTTAAAAAAAGGTTATCGTCTGTTGGTCTTTTTGCTGCCCAGTGCCTGTAATAGTCTATATTCTCCATTAGTATGTTAATTCATAAACAATCAAAACCGGCTGACTGCCTTGAGCTGTATTTTGAGTATATACTTTAACCGATTTAAGGGTATCGTTGTGTTTTACAGACCAATCATAAATCCATTTTGGATTGGTTTCAAATGCTGAAACTTCGAGTAATTCTGGTTTATTCGCATTAAGATAAATATCAAAATCTGTCTCATTTTCTGATGGAGAGAATGTAGATACATTAAGCTCACTATAATAGACTGTTTGCGGGTATGATCTTGAAAGAACTTGCGTGTTTTTAGGATAATTTTCCTTAAGCCAAAGCGCAGCATCCCTGACCTGAGAATATGAATCTACCTTATTTTTTATTATCTGATCTGCATGATAAACCTGGGTGTATGCTCCTAAAATTACAATTAGGAGAAGAAGTAATATTGCCAAAGATTTTTTACCCGCCAAACTTGCAGCATAGTCTGAAAAATTTATTACTCCTTTACTAGTAAATACTAGCATTGCCGGAAGAAGTGGAAAGAACCATCTATATTCGAATGTATTTGCCCTCATTAAAAATATAAAAACAAATAAAACGCCTAAAAGTAATAGTAAGTTAAATAAATCTGATTTAAATTCGAGATTTTCAGAGCTTAATTTTAATTTTTTAACCTGGTCCAATATCAAAATAGTCTTAAAAATAACTATTACTAAACCTATTAAGAATGCATAAAATAAAATTGAAGGCAGGTTTGAAATAAGAGACTGGTAGAATCCATAAAATACACTTAAAGAATTCCACCCAACTGGATCTGAAAAATGAACATATGATTTTAGCAGACTCATGGGCTTTTCTGAGACAAAAAAAGAAATAATTAAAGCAATAATTAATGCTAAAATGCTTAGTATTCCTGTTTTAGTTAGAATTTTATCTTTATTTAAGAGTAAAATAAACACAAATAAAGCCGGGACAAACATAACATTTCCCGGTCTCGATAAAAAAGATAATACAGACAAAACAATAATCCAAACTAATGAATATTTAGTTTTAATAAAATAAAAGTTCTGATTTTTCATGTAACATTTAAAGAATATGAATATCGCAAAAAACTGAAAGATTAAAGCCATATTTTCGGTGTGAAATCGATTGCTGTAGAATAAATTCTCCCATAAAACCGCCATAATTAATGTGGATATAAGGGCTATCCTCTTATCCGAATACATTTCTTTGACCATAAAATAAGTAAGAACAATGACTAAAATTGAAGGGATAAATAGGCCAAAAAATCTCATTACCGCTTCATTTGCTATTCCTAAAAAGAAAAAAATGGACATAAATGCTGGAAAAAGCGGGGTACGAACAGAGGATACATCATAATTGACAAGCCCTGCTATGGCTTTCGCTTGAGACATATATTCTGACTCATCCCACCAAAGTGGCTGATTTTTTGTCATCCAAAAATAATAGAACCTTATAACAACGGCAAAGACAAGAATTCCAACTAAAGCAAGGTGATAAGGATTTTTAAGCCAAGTCAGGGATTTTTCAATAAAAGAACCGCTGTCAGAAGCAATAACTTTTCTTTCTGAAATCTCCTTACTTATTTCCTCAACTTTTTTCCCTTCTTTATTTAGTACTGCTTCCTCGTTTAGGATATTGTTCTCAATATTGCTTATTTTTTTTTCCTCGACCATTTTTTATAATACCTCTTGGTTTTCAGCTTTTTATTTGTTTTTATTTTGTACTTTCTATTCTTACCCAGACTTTTTTGAAATCTTTCTTTTTTATATTAATATCCCAGAATATTAGGGTCCAAAGATAGATTCTTGCAAAAGTAAGTTCAATAGTCCATAAAAATTCTTTTAGAGTTTTAGGATATTTAAGAACCTGAAAAATTCCTGCAGACTCCTTGGTCAAACTTCGATCTATGTCTTTTCCCCCAAAGAGATATTTTATTTGATTATATCCTCCGGCGCTTCTCTTTTTTTGGTTTACCCAATCGGAGAAGTTATCGGGATATTTTACATATACAAAAGAGTTTTCAGAATATTCAATTTTGTACCCCTTATTTTTAACTGTATGGGAATTATAAGCGTCATCAGAAAGAGTGTCTTCGGGCATCTTTTTAAATAAATTTTTTCTAATCGCATAAAGATATCCGGAACAAGAAATAAACTTGGATTCTTTTCTCCAAATGTGAACCATCTCAGTAAGAAGGTGACTCCAATAACCCAGTTTAGTATTTCTATTATTGACTGACAAAGGGTGACCTGAAACAGCCCCGACACTAGGATTTTCTAACTTTTCTAAAAGTAAGGGTATTGCCTTTTCAGAGACAAAAACATCCCCGTCAGTTAAAACAAGAATACTTCCCCCAGCTTTTTTGAATATCATATTAAGTGCACTGGGCTTGCCTTTTCCCTCATCTTTTAAAATCCTGATTCTTTTATCTTTTTTAGCGTAATTCCTGGCTACATTAAGAGTTTCATTATCTGGAGCAGAGATTATTAGCTCAAATTTGCCTTTAATCTTATTTTTTAGTATTTGCTCTATGGCTTTCCCTATTGTTTTTGGTTCCTTGTAGGCAGTGATAATTATGCTTATCATGGTTACTTTTTAATGAATGGATAGAGTTTAATTAAACTTTTCCAGGAGTATTTCTTTGCTTCATTCTCTGCTGATTTTTGGATTTTGTTGTTTCCAGCCAGGTTAGATTTTATTAGATTTCCAAGTCCTTTAAAATCTCCCATTTCAAAGAAGAATCCTGTTTTTCCTTCCCGTATTATCTCTTTTGCTCCATCGGTTTTACTTGCGATAACTAATTTGTTTCTAGCCATGGCTTCTAATAATACCTGGGGCATTGCTTCTCTTTTTGAAGGCAGTACAAAGATTCTATGCTCATCAATCAGCTTAATCTTTTTATTAATATCATAAACTGGAGGATAAATTGTCACATTAGAAATATTTTCTTGTTTTAAGATTATTCTTAATTTTTCTAAATATTCTTTTTCTGCACTGCCCACTATTGAGAAAGATATCTCCGGAAGAAGTTTAGCTGTTTTTAAAAGAATTTCAAGATTTTTAACTGGCGCTATTCTGCCTAAAAACAAAACGTCTTTTTTTGGTTTGATTTTCTTTTGCTTAAAAAATTCTTCTGGAATTCCGTTTGGAATATGAATTATTTTGTCTTTTTTAATCCCAAGCTTCTCAAGATAGGGCAGCTCCCATTTTGTGATAGCTATAACTTTTGTAAATTGATTTAATTTTGGCTTTACTTTTAGGGCATTATAAAATGATGATACTAAATTAAGAGGAAATCGTCTTTTAACATTAAAAGGCGCATGGGTTACAAGATAGCAGGGTATCTTAAGTTTCCTGCAGATTGCTAAAGCTGTGAATGAATGCGGATGAAAAAGATGAGTTATAACAATATTCGGCCTTAGCTTTATCAGTTCATCAGCAAAGTTGAATTTTTTTACATTTGCAGAGAGTATGGAACTTTTTGATTTGAATCTTTTAATTGAAACTCCACTTATTTTTTCTCTTGATTCTGCATACTCGTGGGTCCCTTTTATTATATCTGAAGAAAATACTTGAACATCTTCCACCCCATAACCTCTGTCTAAAAATTCTTTGCTCTCACCGAGAACCCGAGTCCATACTCCGCATATGCCTGCTGAAAAAGGGCAGATTTCAAGTATCTTTAATCTTTTCATGCTAGTTTATATAACTCCTCCAGTTTAGCAAATTTATAATTTTTTAACCTTAAATAATGTAAAACCGAGTCAAATTTATTCATAAACTTATTGTAGCTCACTAACTTATCTATTTTACTTTCTTTTAGCTCGATAAAATCCCATGAGTGTGCATAAAAAACAATATGCTTGAAAAATACAGAAAGTAATCTTAGATATATTCTTAAAATAAATCTTGGCAAAATTCTTATTGTAATAGAAACAAAAGGCAGCAGGAAAGATGTTGCGGGAATTTCAACAAGCCCTAATTTTTTTGCATATTCCCACCAATCAGAACCTGGAAAAGGAGTTGCTGTTGCGATTGAAAGATAATCTATCTTGTTATTTTCAATAAATCTGACTGTTTTTTCTAAATCTTCTT
>Ga0247841_10002137_pt1 | contig 40702 bp, 32 predicted proteins | sample LaCruzMarch2015__2_FD_192410 | JGI IMG/M metagenome (GOLD analysis project Ga0247841, IMG submission 192410) | Freshwater microbial communities from meromictic Lake La Cruz, Castile-La Mancha, Spain - LaCruzMarch2015_18m | ecosystem: Environmental > Aquatic > Freshwater > Lake | place: Spain...
CAATCCTTAAAGTTGGTTGCCTATGTCTCGCAACGGCATACCGCACTCAACCGTGCGAGATAAACCGCAAAATCCCGCCCAATGTCTCCATATGTTTCAGTTAAGTCATAGGAAGGATGCTTCCGGAGGGATAGGGACAGTCACCAGTAAGTGCCTGTGATGGAAGATATTATGGTGCCTGATCGCGCTGCGCTCAAGCCGTTCCATGGCTAAACTCACGATTCCATAAATCCAATCCTTAAAGTTGGTTGCCTATGTCTCGCAACGGCATACCGCACTCAACCGTGCGAGATAAACCGCAAAATCCCGCCCAATGTCTCCATATGTTTCAGTTAAGTCATAGGAAGGATGCTTCCGGAAGGAAACGAGAAGTTGACTTCACGGGCAAACCTGTAAGTATTCTCTCGCAAATGGCTTTCAATGGTTTTGGCGGCGGAACAATGAAGCAAAGACCAACTGTCTATGTTATTGCGGGTCCGAACCGGAATTCAAGTATTCCGGCTATAGCATTGGAAGGCGAGAGGGCTCTCAAGGACGCCGTCGCTGAAGTTGTGGCCGAGCACAAGAAGACAAGGAAACCTCTGGCTGTTTGGTATGAAGGGAAGGCCGTTCTTATGTCTCCTGACAAGGCGGTGGCAGTTGTGCGAGAAAGCCGCGCGGCCTACGCAACAAGACGGAGGTAGGCACGCATGCCCAAGGGCGGATAGGGACAGTCACCCGTGAGGGGAAAGTTATGGGGGTTACGATTCATTATCGCGGGAAGTTGGATGATTTGGGGCGGGTCGATGATCTGCGCCTGGAACTGGCCGATATTGCTCAGAGCATTGGTTGGAAATGCCAGACTCTGGACGACGACTGGGCTATTCCGCCAGGTGCAAGCATGGTCCACAGTGGTGGCCGGGCGACGATCAAAGGGCACTTGGGATTGAAGGGAATCATCGTTACGCCAGAGGGGCCGTCGGAGTCGCTTAATTTCCTTTTCGACGCGAAAGGCCGTCTCAGTTCTGCGATGAATGTGATCCTGGAAGGTGAGGGGCGGATTACGCAAGATCAGGCCTGGAACTTCGTTAAGACGCAGTTTCTCTCGCCGGATGTGCATATCTGGATCATCGGTTTGCTGAAGTACATCAAGAGAAGGTACATCTCCAATCTGGAGGTTTCCGATGAGGGCGGTTACTGGGAGACCGGCGATCGTGACGCGCTTGTGGCGAAAATCAACCTGCTCAATGAGAAGATGGCCTGGCTCACTCGCGAGTTCACATCGAAACGCTTTGCCGATCTGGCCGGTCTGTCCGCCGAAGACATCGCTTCCCGAATCGAGCACTTCCTGCGACGGAGACATTCCGGGGACAGAAGCCCTCTCTAACCTGACCTATTCATGAACGCGTTCATGAATAGGTCACCCTTGCGGGCTTCGACTCCGGCCTGCAGGCCGTCGCTCAGGGTTAGCCTTGAGCAAGGTGCGATAGCACCGCGTCGAATCCAGGCTAAAGCGTGTACCCGCCAAGACACAACACGCCGAGGAGTTGCGGGCGAATACAGCACATCAAGGTGCGCATGCAATAAGAGGCATTAAGGCTGTATATGATGTTTTGTGCTTGCAATAAGAAGCAGTATGGCTGATTGTTGGGGCGCGCGGAGATACTGGGCCTACGTACATGTGTCTGTACGGTGTTTTGAGGAGAAGGTGAGATGAATCTTTCGGCGATGAGCGATATGGCGGTCCTGAAGGAACTGGGTGAAAGGCTCCGGCGGCATAGGCTGAATCTCGACATCACCCAGCAGGATCTGGCTAGAAAAGCAGGCGTGGCTAGAAGTCTGGTTCAAAGGATCGAGCGGGGCCATCCGTGTACGTTGGACGGTTGGCTGCGCGTACTTCGCGTCCTGGGAGTGCTCGATCAACTCGACGCGTTTCTTCCCGATCCTGGAATCAGTCCGCTTCAGCTTGCCCGATTGCAGGATCGCGAACGCCAGCGGGCCACCGGAAGTCGTGGTCGCTCCGGAAGGAAGGGCTGACGCATGGCGACGGTCCGTAAAGTCGGGGCCTGCACGGTTCGGTTGTGGGGGCAGGACGTAGGCGCGGCTGCATGGAACGAGCCGCAGGGCATAGCGACCTTTCAGTACGATCCCGACTTCGTCCAACGTGGTTTGGAGGTCTCGCCCCTTATGATGCCTCTTGATGCCCGGCGCATCTACTCCTTTCCAGCCCTGAACAGGCAGACATACCTCGGACTGCCAGGCATGCTGGCAGACGCGTTACCCGACCGATTTGGAACAGCGCTGATTGACGTCTGGCTGAGTCAGCATGGGCGGGATAAGTCGGACTTCAGCCCGGTAGAGCGACTCTGCTACATGGGAATCCGCGGAATGGGAGCGCTGGAGTTCAAGCCCGCCCATGGCCCGCAGGCCCATAAGGCCGTCCCCGTCGAGATCGAGGAACTGGCCCGAATTGCGGGTGAGGTGCTCAATCAGCGCGAACGGCTGCTGGCGAATCTTGACCGTGACAAGGCGGACGCGCTGAAGATGATCATCAGGGTGGGGACCTCGGCGGCGGGAGCAAGGGCTAAGGCTGTGATTGCCTGGAACCGGAAGACCGGAGAAGTGCGCTCAGGCCAAGTCGTGCCGCCACAAGGCTTCGAGCCCTGGCTGTTGAAATTCGATGGTGTCAATCAGGAGTCGCTTGGGGATCCTGAAGGCTTCGGGCGGATCGAGTTCGCGTATCACAAGATGGCCGTGGCCGCCGGCATCGAGATGACTGAGAGCCGGCTCTTTGAGGAAGGCGGGCGCGCTCATTTCATGACGCGCCGTTTTGACCGGACTGAGTCGGGAGATAAAACACACGCCCAGTCGCTCTGTGCCATCAGCCATTTCGACTATAATGCGCCTGGCGAGTACAGCTACGAACAGGCGCTAGGCGTCGTTCAGAAGATGAATCTCGGCCACCCGGCCATGCAGGAACTCTACAGGCGGATGGTCTTCAATGTGCTGGCACGCAATCAGGACGATCACACCCGGAACATAGAGTTCTTGATGGGGTCTGACGGCGAGTGGAAATTGGCACCGGCTTTCGATGTGATCTGGAGTCATCGTACCGACAACCCATGGGTTGGGAGGCACCAGATGCGGATCAACGGCAAGACCGACGGGTTCGACAGCAAGGACCTGCATGCCGTCGCCGACCAGTTTGGGATAAGGAAAGCCGGGGAGATCATCAGACAGGTTCATGCCGCCGTTTCAGCATGGCGCCAATTCGCTGAGGGTTCAAAGGTCGCGCCGTCTATGATTGAGGCCATTGCCCAAACGCACCGCCTGGGCATAGTGACCAACGGAAAGATATAGATCCGAAGCGGACATTGACCGCCAATGCTGCCGGAAACAGATAGGGACAGTCGCCAGTAAACCTATCAACGGCAGCGTCAAAATCAGGTTGAAGCAATGCCTTCTACTTGACTTTGGGCGGTTTGCATTTCAGCACTCTTTCTTTGCCCTCTGCATCGGTAAGCAGTGACAGCTTGGTCCTCGCTATCATTACTCCCATGATCACATGTTGTTTTATGTAGTAAACGGCTCCGGCCTCGCACTTAAGTGGAAGCTTTGCTGTGTTCTCAGATTTGCTCTGTATCTCAGTATCTCCAGGGGTTCTTTCCCAGCAAAGGTATCCATTGGGCCCAGTGTCACCAATCTTTGTTTCCCCATCCAATACGGCCATAGAAACGGCACCACCGAATGACGTTGGTCTGACAACGTAGATCCGCGCCTTCGACACATCCTCAACGGACTTTGTCTGATCCGGCAGGGGCACCAATTGCCTGGTCGAAGCACATCCCGACAATAATGCAATTGAAGCGCCAAGTAACAGTGACATCCTTATTATCTTCATGCTTGATCCTCTAATTGACCACATGTTCTCTCTTGCTGAACTATTGAATAGACGCTCCCCCGCGAGGACTACATATCTTTCAAACGACTACCATCAAACTATTCCAAAGTAAACAGGAATGAAGCATCCATGCGGCCGCTTCCGAATTCCTGGCGCAGCCCGGTTTCTTGTCGCGCTGCGTCACCACGCGCCTCAAGAGAAGCACGGTTACAAAACCGATGGTTGCCTCGCCCGCGCATTGTCCAAGCCGGAACGATGCAGTTCGAAAGAAAAGCAGCCGCAGATGAACGCGGATACGGAGACAATGTCGTCGTATCGCCATGCTTCACCGTTTGGTGCGTTTTTCATGGGGCACCAGAATCTGTCCATGACCATCTTTATCAGCGTTCATCTGCTGTTTCATTTGAATTGTTCCGGCCAAGCGTTCGTTGCGGCCATGGGCGGATCGAAGGAAGGAATGCGGTGTGCGACCGCGGGTGGGGATTGTGATTCGTGGATCGAGGCGCATGCGGTCTGGAATCCTGACTGAACTGGCGTTGACGGGACGCCATGCCATTGATAGATTCCTTACGAATTGTGCCGGAAGTCACGATGTGAATCCGGCAGGACGGTCCTGATTTTCTTAACAGACAACGAGAAGGAAGGGAATGGTGCTTCATGAAGATGTTTATGACACTTGTTGCAGCGCTTGGGATTCTCGTCGGAATAGCGGCTCAGGTAAATGCAGCGCCGGCGACTAAAAAAGAGGATGTTGTTGAGGAGGCCAAGATTGCTGCGGCGATGCCGTCATCCCCGGTGGCAAAACCCGAGAAGGCCAGGAAAGTCCTGGTGTTCTCGTTATGCAAGGGTTTCAAACATTCATGCATACCGACTGCTATCAAGACCTTGGAGGTCATGGGCCGGAAGACGGGTGCATTCGAGACTGAGTTCTCCTGTGACATGTCTGCATTTACTGCCGGAAATCTGGCCCGCTTCGATGCTCTGATCCTGAACAACACAACGAAGCTGACGCCTGATGAAGACCAGCGCAAGGCTATTATGGATTTTGTGAAGGACGGCAAAGGCATAGTTGGAATACATGCTGCCTCGGACAATTTTTACAGCTGGCCTGAAGGCGCAGAGATGATGGGTGGGCTCTTTGATGGTCACCCATGGACCGCTGGTGGTACCTGGGCCGTCAAGTTGGATGAGCCCGATCATCCCCTAGACAAATCCTTTGGTGGCAAGGGTTTCAAAGTGAAGGACGAGATATACCAGGTGAAGTCTCCATATTCACGCGAGAAGCTTCGTGTATTGCTCAGTCTTGACATGAGTGACCCGGCAACAGACAGGGTCGGCGGGAAAAAACGAACCGACAATGACAATCCGATTGCATGGATACGCAGCTATGGCAAGGGTAGGGTCTTCTATTCTTCACTGGGTCACAATAACGAGATCTACTGGAATCCTGCCATCCTTGGGCATTACCTTGCCGGCATACAGTACGCGCTCGGTGATCTGACGGTTGACGACAACCCGGTTCCGCAGAAAGCCAAATCCCTGTAAAATAAGAAGGGCACAGTGCAGTAGAGTCGGAGGAACTGGAGTTTTGCTGTACATTGCCCGCAAGTTTTGTGAGAATGTGGCTGCTTAACAACTAATCAGGAGGAGCGTGATGAAAAAAATACATTTGCTTGTATCCATGGTGGTTCTGGGTGGGTTCTGTGCGTCAAATTGTGTAGCGGCCGACGAGAAGCTGGTTAAGCTTGATATTAAGCTTCCGAAGCCTCTGTTCAATGGAACTCCGGCCACAATGCGCGGTGTGAAGCTTGATCCCGTCGGCAGTGGCAAGAAACGTCCCGACTTTATGGTGTCTGCGGACGTGAAGTGTATTTCGCAAGGCAAGCCCGTCACTGGTAGCGACAAAGAGCCGATCATCGGCACGATGGACCAGGTAACTGACGGCGACAAGGAAGGCACAGACGGAAGTTTTGTCGAATTCGGGCCCGGAAAGCAGTATGTCCAGATCGATCTTGGCGCTCCCAACCAGATTAGCGCTATTGTGGTATGGCATTATCACAGCATGGCCAGAGTCTATCGCGATGTGGTCGTGCAGGTTGCAGACGATGCTGATTTCGTCACTAACGTCAAAACGGTTTTCAATAACGACACCGACAACTCATCTGGCCTTGGCAAGGGCAAGGACTATGAGTATATCGAGACTTCAGAAGGAAAGCTGGTTGACGCGAAGGGTGTCAAGGCCCGCTATGTCAGGCTCTACTCCAACGGCAACACGTCCACAGAGATGAATCACTACATCGAAGTGGAAGTATTCGGCAGGCCGTAGGCCGCCTGTTTTTGTATCGCAGGACATTTCGTCAAAGGCCGGGCTTGATTGCCCGGCGTTTCGATCCCATTATTGGCCAATGAGGCAGTGGTCACATTCTGGATTCCTGGCCCTTGCGGCGGTGGCGATCCTGGCGTTGGTAATCAGGGTGCCGATGCTCAAGCTCCGGCCGATGCATCACGATGAGGCCAACCAGGCCGTCAAATGCGGCGTACTCCTGGAGACGGGCGTTTATGAATACGATCCAGGGGACCATCACGGTCCGAGCCTCTACTATCTGACCTTGCCCTTTGCCCGCTTGGCCGCTGGCCGCAATTTCGCCGCGACTTCCGAGTTCACTTTCCGGATAGTGCCGGTGTTTTTCGGTGCGATACTCATTCTCCTCCTTTCTCTCATCCGTGACGGGGTCGGGAAGCGGGCTATGCTTGTCTCGGGGATACTTGCCGCACTTTCGCCGGCGATGGTCTATTACAGCCGGTACTATATCCAGGAAACCCTGCTGATTTTCTTTACTCTTGGAATGATTGCCTGCGGATGGCGTTACGTTGTTTCGCGAGGTTCGCTATGGGCATGTCTCACGGGACTGTTCGCCGGGATGATGTTCGTCACCAAGGAAACATGCGTCATCGCGTATGCGTCAGCGGGTGCCGCCGTGGTCATTGCCGGAGTTATGTCGCGCGCCACGGTCGCAACCGGGCGGATAGATGGACGCCAGCTGTTGCGGCATGCCGTCATTGCGATAGCAACCGCAATCATAGTCTGGATCACTTTCTTCTCGGCATTCTTTACCCATGCAAATGGCCCGCTTGACTCACTTCTTGCGTTTTCCGGCTACCTGGGTCGCGCTTCTGACAACGCGCACGCGCATCCGTGGGATTTCTATCTCAGGATGCTTGTCTGGACGAGGTATGGACGAGGCCCTGTTTGGAGCGAAGGGATCGTCGTTCTTCTCGCGATATGGGGGCTTGTTGTGGCTCTGTCCGGACGGAACAAAGAGGGTGACAAGTTGTTTCTCCGGTTTGCAGCTGTCTACACCGTGCTTGTCACCGTCATATACTCGGCCATTTCCTACAAGACACCGTGGTGCGTGCTGACAATGCTGCAGGGAATGATACTCATGGCCGGGGTCGGGGCCGCTGATGCATTTCGCAGGATTCAATCTGCAGTGGCGCGGGTTGCATACGTGTTGCTGCTTGCTGTTGCGGCAAGCAATCTCGCATGGCAGGCGTGGAATGCCAGTTATAACCACTACACTGATCCGAACTGTCCATACGTTTACGTCCAGACCGGCAAGGACTTCATGAAGCTGGTTAAGCGCGTGGACGATGTTGTCGCGCTTGCGCCGAAAGGGCAGGAGGCCTTGATTGCGGTGGTGGCACCACGCGACCGGATGTGGCCAATGCCGTGGTACCTGCGTCGCTTCCCTATGACCGGGTACTGGGAGAACGCGAAAGACCTGCCGCAAGGCATCGATCCGGCGATCATGATAATGTCGCCTGATCAGGAGGCTGCTCTCGATCCGGGGTTCTCGCAACGCTATCACAGTGAATACTACGGCCTGCGCCCCGACGTGCTGCTGTCGCTCCTCATCCGGCAGGAACTCTGGGACTCATTCATTGCCACTCAGACCAAAAGACCAAAATGAAAGAGCGGCAGTGACGCATCAAAGTGTGTCGCGTCATTTCAGCAGGCATCAGCAGTTTGTGGCGGCAGGTGTATCCGAGACGATGGCTTGGCCGGTCTGCGCGATGATCTTGGATCGCATCAGGTGGACCTCCATCTGGCTCCTGAAGTTGGGCGTCATCGGGGTGCCGTCGGTCTCGAAAATAAGGAGCGGGATCCCGTTCTTCCTGGCATACGGTTTGGTCACGGACTCCGCCAGCCCGGTCGGCATGCAGTTGAATGGCCCGATAAAAATCACGCCGCAATAGTGTTCGTTCCCGCCGTGCTCTGCTGCCACCTTGGCGCTGCCTGATGTCAGAATTGCTTCGCCCATAAGCGCCGGATTTATGAAAGTGCTGCCTGCCCTCACTATTTCGTCGATATGGTGCGGCTCCGTGACAACCAGGCCGCTGCGCCCCAGGATCTTCCGTGCCCTGGCCTCCACCGAACGCTCATAGGCCAGTTTCAGGCGGTATTTCGCGAATTGCAGTCCGTTCTTATCTCCAAGGAAGACACCTTTCAGGAATTGACGGATGGCAAAGCCGGCACCCAGGAATGAATTCGGGAACACGCTGTGTCCGACCATCCTGTAGAGACGGTGCCAGTCAGTATAATAGACCCATTCCGAACTGTCGGCGATCTTGATCATAATGCCTTCATGTGCGTAGTAGTCTTCTATGCCGCGCCGGGAGAGCTCATCAGACCGCACATAGATTTCGCCGGTGAGAAGAACCTTCGGCACGTCTCTTGGATTGCGATCGAGCGGGATCTTCGCAAGGTTGTCGCTGATTATCTCCAGCGCAGCCCACGTGGCGGAAGATCCTTTCGCCAGGCCTTCAAGCAATCGTTTCCACTCGACTTCAAAGATATCGAGGGCCGACTCTTTGTCTACGGCAGCCACGCGCAGTATCGCCTGTATGTCGCGCATGAGGTCGCTCAGGAGAAGACAACGCCAGGCCGCCATGATGAAACCCAGGCCCAGTCCGGCATAAGAATCAGCCGCAGATGGCGACATGACCGCGACATCCTTGATTCCGAGGCTCTTGACCAATTCCTTCATGTAGACATTGTATTGGCCGAAACGGCACGGACCGCTGGCTGTCGGCATGAAGAACAATGCGATTTCGTCTGATCGACGTTTCAACGGATGCTCTTGCGCGTCGCCATGGATGGTTCCCCGCGCGCCATAGGCGCAATAGTCCATCAGCGAACCGACAGTGAACACCGCCGGCGAACACTCTTTGCCGCTTGTAAACGACTTGCCTATGGCTAGGACGCGGTCGTCAACAGGCGGCATGGCAATGGCGTGCAGTCCGATAGTGGTGGCGGCCGCGGCCGCGGCCTCGGTGTTGAACCTGCCCATCGATGGAAATACTGTGGTGATCCTTGGATCGGTCATGGGAAGCAGCTCACCGGAAGATGTCCGGACATGACCGCGTTTATTGATCGTGATGAACTCGGCCGGAGGCAGATCGTGTTTTGTTGAAGTGTTCTCACCCAGCCGGGTGTAGCCCGAGACAATGTCGAGAAAGGCCGCGGTTCTCGTGCCTATGCCCGCATCAGCGGTATGTGAGTCCAGCTCGAGATACAACATGGGTTTGCCTTCGAGCAGGAAGTTGGCGAAATGCTGGATGAACGAGTCCGGACCGCACCCGAAGTTGCTTATGAACACGGGGAACAGCCGGGGCTCCCTCTTCACGTAAGCAAGGGTCTTTAGAATCACCTGGCCGAACTTCCAGTACATGCTGTACCGCGAAGTTTCCTGCTCAAACGGCAGGAATTCGTATGGCAGGATTGTCACGCCCCTGCTCGCGAACTTCCTGGGCACACCCATGTTGGCGACTTTTGCGAAGGCATTGTATGGCCGTCCCACGAGGACAACGCCTATCCGGTTCTCTTTGGCGATCCGGTCAAGAGCCTTGCGCCCGGTTTCCTTGCATGCGCGCTCGAACGCGCGTTGCATTTCGCAACCCTTCTTGAAGGCTTTGACCGCATCATCTCGAGAATGACCGAGTTGTATGGCGATCTCCACAAACTTCGGTTCGACGGATTCGATACCCTCGCTCATGTCCAGCACCGGGCTTATGGTCTTTATGCCGGCATCGGCGAATGTAGAAGCGAGGTAGTAGGGGGTGCCCTGCGCGATCGGGCAGGAGATGCTGGCCATGGCGCCTTCGTCCCGGGGCATGCTGTGCATGTGCGGCACAAAAATGCTGCGCACGCCCTTCTGAACGAGGTCGTAGAAAGTGCCGTGAGCGATCTCGTACGGGAAACACCGCGTTGACTGGCACATCCTGACGCCGGCGTGGTCGACTGTCTCAGACAATTCAATGGCGTAGCCCAGTTCATGGAAGAACTGTGAATAGAGCGGGTAAAACGAATAGACGCTGAAGACGCCCTGCATGCCAATTACGCGCTTGCCTTCTTTCAATGCCTTGCCGCCGTCGGGTTCCACGCCGAATTCATGGAACAGCAGTCTGTTGCGCTCTGCCACAAGGTCAAATTCGTCCGCTTCGAAAAGCCGCTGGTTGCGCGTGTTTTCCCATTTGCTGCATTGGCCGCCAAAAGGATATTTTCTGCCGTTGATGGTGAGGTTCTGGATCGTGCAGAAATTATCGCAGGATTTGCAGGCGAATTCCTTCTTGTCAGTTACGGTTGTGTTCAGAATGTCGTCAATGCGCCATTCCCGTTTCGGTATTTCGCCGGATCTTAATTTCTCTTTGAGCCATAGCGCTATTCCGAAACAACCCATCAGTTCCGAGTCGGGCGGAACGGTGATGTGCTTCCCTGTCTTTGCCGCGAAAGCACAGGCAATGGCATGATTTTTCGATGTGCCGCCCTGGAAGAGTATGTGGTCGCCGATGGTTCTGTCGCCGACAACCTTGGTCATGTAGTTCTCTACGATAGCGTAGACGAGGCCCGCCAGATTGTCTTCCCGGCTGATGCCCTCCTGGGCGGCCTTGCGGATATCGGTATTGACGAATGCGGCACACTGGTCGGAGAACCTGGGCGGTCGCTTTGACATCATGGCGAGGTCGGATATCTGCTCCATTCCGACACCAAGGTCATCCTTTGCCGCTTCTTCGATGAAGGAACCGGTGCCGGCAGAGCAGGATTCGTTCATATTGAAATCCACAGCCACTTTTGAACGCAGAAGAGTAAATTTCGAGTCCTGCCCGCCGATTTCAAAGATGGTGTCGACATCCGGGCAGTAGAACGATGATCCGAATGCATGCGCAATGATCTCGTTGTGATAGGCCGGCGTCTCACAGAGAACTGAAAGAATTTCGCCGCTCGATCCGGTGGTGGCTACGCCTGTGATCTTGATTTCGCCGCCGCCGATTGCGGTATTGATCTGTTCGCGGATCGACTCAAGGCATTCCTTCATGGCTCGTTCCGGATTTCCATTTGTCTTCAGGTAGCGGCTTGCGCAAATCTGGAGCGTTTCCGGATCCACAAGCGCTGCCTTCGTGGTGGTGGAGCCGCCGTCTATTCCAAGCAGATACTCCCTGCCGGCCCGGATCACGCCATGCTTCGACTCAAGAAAGGTGACCTTCCCGGTGTATTGGGCCAGCGGGTCGAGAAATCCGAAAGAACTCCCGCCGTCATTGACGATCTCGCTCCATGTCGCCGGAACCGGAAGCGACTTGCTCCGGGCCAGTGAAGCAGCGCCAAGAGCCTCAATGTAGTTCGCTTCCGGCGGCACAATGATCTCACAATCCGGAAGCATGATCTTGATGTAGCTGATAATCACAGGATTGGATGATGCTCCGCCTATGAGAAGGATGCGCCCCTTTGCCAGGCCATAATTACGGAGCAGTCCCACTGCCTTCTCGGCCATGTTGTGGCACAATGTATGAACTATGTCGGAGACGTCGCAGCGATTCTTGTTGAGCGCATGGGTGCAATCGCTCTTACAGTGTACACTGCATCGTTTTGCGAGCGGAACAACCTTGCCTTCTCCGGCGATGGCCGACCCCTCCTCGATCGTCAGGTTCATTCTGCCGAGTTGCTGTTTGAAGAATTCCACTGTTCCGGCTGCGCACTTGTTGCCGGCCACGTAGTCGAGAATCCTGCCGCGCGAGTCGAGCGGGTATGCGACGAAAGACTCGCCGCCTAGAGAAAGAATGGCGTCAGCGCGCAGGTTCAGTATTCGCAGGGATTCTTCGATGGCTTCGCATTCAAAGACCTTCTTCCCTTTGAAGAGCGCGGCTCCGTCGCCGCCGGTAACGGCCAGTCCAGCAACCGAGGCTGGATCTATCCCGTCCAGCATTCCGGATATCACCTGCCGCGGATTACCGAGATGCTCCTTGAGGAATACCCGGCGCTCGGCAAGATCATCGCGGCACGCTACGATCTTTACCCTGCTGGCTCCGATTCCTATTCCAAGAAACAGTTTGCTGTTCAATTCAGATCTCCGGAAATGCGACCGCAAAATTCAAATCATCAAGCGAAGTCCTTACAATCGGCCTCGAATGCACGGTGAAAAATGTTCACCGCTTGCCGGGTGTCTTCTTGCGGTTTCCAACACCGGCTTTGCGCGTTGTGCGCAGGATGTGATCTATCAGGCCTTCTAAGGCGAGAAGGTAGCTTGTCGACCGGAACCCCATGATCTGACCTATGCAGGCGGCTGCTGTTACGCTCTTCTTCCTGAAGTCCTCCCTGGTGTGGATATTGCTCAGGTGTGCTTCCACGCAGGGCAGGCCGGTTGCCTTGATTGCGTCAAGCAGACCTATACTGGTGTGGGTCAATGATGCCGGATTGATGACTATTCCGTCAAAATTGCCCATTGCCGCTCCAATCCAGCCGATCAAATCGGATTCGGCGTTGCTCTGCCTGAGTTCTATTGAAATCGTGATCTGCCGCTGTTCCCCGATCACCACGGCCCGGTTTCGCAGCGCGGTTTCGATGTCACCAAGAGTCTCGCGACCGTAGATCTCAGGTTCACGTTTGCCGAGCAGATTGAGGCTTGGCCCGTTCAGAACCAGTATTTTCAATTGTTTCGTGCCCGCCATTGTGCTCTCTCCATATTGCCATGGTTTTACCGAATTCATTGAATTATGCACCTATTCCGGTCGAATTCAAGTCGGGAGTCACGGCAGGCCGGAAAAAAATGGATTGGCCTATCGCGGTCTGTCGGGGTAGCCTGTCCACTGCTTCGTTTAAATAGGTATTCAAGAATGGCGACGACAGTATCACGCAAAGGCAAAGTCAGGTTCGCAATCGGCGTCGCGCTGATTGTGATCAGTTATGCATTTTTTGGCATGACTTTCGTTTGTGGTGCTTTGGCCATCGGGGATCCAAAGGGGTTATGGAAGTTGTTAATAGTCTGGTCCTATGTTCTGAGCTGGGTTTTCTTCTTGTTAGGTTTGCTCCTTGCTGGAAATGAGGCCGTCAAGCTTGTACGGGGCAAACTGATCAGTCCTTTCTGGAGAAGAAAGACCGGCGTACCGCCTGCAGATGAGAAGCCCGCGGCAGGTAAGGATTAATTGAAGGAGACACTGTGTCTGGTCAAATTGTAGATCTTGCCATTACCGATGTTGTGTATCGCGGGAAGGGAATCGCCCGTTCCGGGGGAAGAGTGATATTCGTACCGGGTGTCATCGCCGGCGAATCGGTGAAGGCCGAAATCACAAAAGACCACAAGAATTTCTCTGATGCGAGGCTTGTAGAGATCCGCAACGCATCTCCGATGCGGATGCGGCCGAAATGCCCTCTCGCTCTATGCCCTGCAGGCGTTCCAGGCTCGATCCCGCTTCCCTGTGCCGGATGCTGCTATCAGCATATGCGCTACGAGGAGGAAGTGCGTATAAAACAGTCGCAATTGGTGAACATGCTTGAACGTATGGCGAAGATCGGTGCTTCGGTGTGTTTGCCGCCTGTTCCTTCTCCTTCTGAGCTGAACTACAGAAACAAGATTGTCCTGCATGGCGGGATCGCAGGGGACAAGCCGGTGCTTGGCTACTTCGGCGATGACAATGCATCGGTAGTTGAGATTCCTGAATGCCATCTCGCAATGCCGGCGCTGAACGAACTGCTGTCCAGTTTGAGATCAAAAGAAGGTTTCATTTCGTCATTGAAACCAGGCGCAAGAGTCACACTCAGGCATACGCCGCATGATGGAGCCGTTTCATGGGTTGGGAAATGCAGCGGCGGAGATACCTGGCTTGTTGAGGAAGTTCCATTGGCGGGCGTGGTTCGCGTGCCGCGTGACAGTTTCTTTCAGGTCAATCCCGCGGTGGCCAATGTGCTGCTGGAGAAAGTCGTGGACCTGATCAAAAGGTACTTGCCGGAAGTCTTTGTCGACCTTTACTGCGGGGTGGGGGTGTTTGCGCTGGCTGCTGCACGTGCCGGTGTTGCCAGGGTGATGGGGATAGACAGCGATTCGCTTGCAATCAGCGCCGCGAAGCATAACGCCGAGGCAAATCAATTCCAGGCGATTTCGTTCGGGACGAACATTGCCGCAAAGGGGCTCAAGGGTCTATCAAGGGAGATTTCAGGCGCGAAGACAGTGATTCTGGTGGATCCTCCACGGCGCGGTCTTGAGGAAATAGAAACCGGGCTGATCGGCTCTCTGCGCCCCGCGGCCATAATCTATGTGTCTTGCGCGCCCGATACAATGGCTCGCGATGTCGGCAAGTTACGGGAAGGCGGGTATGTTGTTACTGAAACAACATTAATCGACATGTTTCCAAGGACACCGTATTTCGAGTCGATCACGTGCCTGGAACCAGGGTGATGATAATAAAAAGCCCCTCCTCAACCATTTTGTGATCGGGAGGGGCAAGCTGTTCTCTGATATCAGAAACTACTTGGTTTCTGGAGCCGCCGGAGCGTCAGCCTTCGGAGCTTCTGCCGCCGGAGCTTCTACTTTGGCCGGCGCTGCAACTGCTGCCTTCTTCGGCTCGACCGCTTTCTTCGTTTCGGTCACAACGGTGGTGGCGGGCTTCTGTACAGCCGGTGCCGCAACTGCTGGCTTTTCCGCAGCCGGTGTCGGCTTCGCTTCTGGCTGCTTACCACAACCTGATACAAGAACCATTGCTGAAACGCCCAGTACGCCTGCAACCAATCCAATACTCTTCATTGATTCCACTCCTTTTTTCTTCTTTATGCTCTGCTTATGTCGTTTGTGACAAACATGTTAAAGACGCAAGATAGTCAACTGCCGAACACTGTCTCTTTATCCGATAATCTACCCTCCCGGGAAGCGACCGCCACTGCTGGACCGCCCTGAGCAAACAAGTGAATCCTTTATCAAGCAGGCATGGCTTATATGGGATGGTTACGTCGAAAACAAGCTATTTCAACAGTGCTTTTTGTGGATGGGCCAGGCTCTGACGTACGTCTGTGGCCGGCGAGGCAAAGGTTTCGCATGGTGGCAATGCCAGGCGCGAGTGGGAACGGGAGAGTCCCTGAGTCTCAGGGAGAATCCGCCAGGCGGGCCCGATAGTAGCGCACCGGGTAATAGCCTGCATCATGGTCTACCACAGCCATCGGCTCGTTTGTGCAGTAGGCTGTGAACCAGTCGTCCCAGGCAATAAGGTTCGTTGAAAGCTGAACGACATAGTTGCGGTAGGGTGTGACACGCAGAAAGAACTGGAAGCCACCGTCAACCATCGACGGCTGAAGAAACAGAGGCGGGGGCGGTTCATATGGAAAATATCCCATATCTGCCCGGCTTCCGTCCGGGTCCAGTGATGATGCCGGATCTCCGCTGTCGATGCAGGGCGAGCCGGCTTGTAGCCGGTAGTCATGGTTGGTTGCGTCGATAAAGCGCGGGTCGCTGAGGATGCAGTTTGTCGCGCCGGACCAGGTATTACCGATTGCGGAGTAGTTGATGCGGATGTCGGCCGGATCATAGCTTGTGAAGACGGCTGTCGTGTTTGCATTGAGAGTCTGCAGAATGCAGTTCGTTGCCCTGATATCGACACTCGGAAACATTCCCCCGGTCTTGTTCAAGGCGCCGAGGGCGTATTCGACCTTTGAAACAATTGTGCTGGCTTCGACGAAAATACTTACCGCCGTGGAATCCTTGCCAGAGATGCCGCATTTATTGTCCACGATGAGGCAGCGGCGGACGTTCACTTCTCCGCCGTACGCGCTGATTCCTTTGCTGTCTTCATTTACATTGTCGCAGTTGCGGATCAACGTGTTCTCGACTTCAATCGTGCTTCCCAACGTATCGATGCCATCGTCCTGGGTGTGGGCAAAAACGCAGTTGCGGATTTTGACGAGCCGCGAGCCCTGGTCGTGGATATAGATGCCGTCATTGTCGTTCGTTCCCTCTGGTGCAAGCTTTGATCCGACTAGATCAAGGAAATATGTCTTGTCACACTGTACTCCTGTGGCGCCGACTTCCGGCCCCATGAGCGATCGCGTGATCAGGCAATTGGTCAGCACCAGCGTGCAACCACCATCTGCCGTCATGACCTTGCCTACCGTGTCGTAGCCGCGGGTTGTATCGGTGAGGCTGCAGCGGTCGTAGGTGTTGGTGCAACCAGTCATTCTGATCATCGGTCCGGAGGCAGTGTGTCCGCTGGCGGCGGAGCGTCCACCCTTGCTTATGAAAGTGTTCACGAAGATAGCTCGCGATCCTGCGGTGTGGTGAAGTTCCCCCCATGTATGGGCGTTGGTCGAGACCGTGAATGCTACCGGGTGGTCCTCAGTTCCAAGCGAGCTCAGCGTGCCTTGAATATCGATTGACGCGCCGATGCCGTCTGTCACGCCGTTAATCACTACCAGTGTGTCAGGCAGGATGGTAAGCGTGTTGGTGGACGGGATGGTCACGTTGCCCGTAATCCTGACCACACCGCTCCAAGTCGTGTTTGTTCCGGCCAGAGTGCCGGCCACAACCGTTGCCGGTTCATACGCTCTGCTGGCGACGAGCAGGTTTGTCCGGAGGTCGCCAACCGTGACCGCCAGGTTGAAGTCGACAGTATTAGTCGCGGCCAGCATGACGCTTCCCATTCCGTTGTACAGGTGAAGGGAGTTGGTGGCCAGCATTACGTCGGGGTTCGACGTGCCAAGTGTTGCGTCGGCATCCCACACATCCGTTGCCATCGAGCCGTCACTCTTGCGTAGCTCAACGCGCACCAGGAATGGAACGTCCGGCAAGTAACCGGACGGAGCTGTTACGGCAAGACTGTATGGAGGACCAATTGCGGTGTTTCCAATATTGGGATCGAGCAGAACTGACCACGGGTCGCCGGTAAAATCTGTTCCCAGCAGGTCATGAATAGCGTGTCCCTCGGCCCATCCCAGGATGACTGTGCCCTGCGGGGGTTGGGCGAAGCTGAAGGTATACGGGCCCGCCCCGGTTCCATCGAGAATGGTGCACGGTGAAGCATTCACCCACAGATCGGCCGCATCCACCCCTGTAACCGGCTTGTTGAAGAGCACAGAGACTGATGTGAATGTGGGTACACCGCTTCCGGGAACCGGAGCCAGTGCGGCGATAATCGGAGGTGTTGCGCGTACTTCTACGGTGACAGGACTGGACGTGCCGGATAAGCCCAGACTGTCAGTGGCTACCGCAACTAATGAATACGTGCCTGTTGTCGAAGTGCTCCATGTGAAACTGAACGGGCTGTTTGTTCCGTTGAGGATTGGAGTTTCATTCGCCAACACGACAAGATTGGTTACCGTCGCGCCGGTATCTGTTGTGTTCACGTTTACCGCAATGTCGGCCGGAGCCTCAAAGACCTGGTTGTCGGACGGGCTGGTTATTGCAACCGACGGGCCGGTCTCGAACTCCTCCAGCCGGAAACCAGTAATTGCATACGAAAGCGTCTGTGTCGCACTGCCGCCGCTTGGAATGGGCCCGGTGTACTGTGTGCAGCGAATCGAGAAAGTTCCGTTGGAGGCCGGCTTGATGTCTATCCAGCGAGCAACATCCCCCTCGCGGTTGTCGCCGCTATTGATCGCGACGCCGTTGGGCGCCACCGCTGCCGGGTTGAATGGGGCCCCGTTCGTAATGATTCTTGCCCCGGCCGTATGCGCTCCGGCAAAAGCCGTGTTTCCATCGGCTGTTCCAAGGATCTCGTACAGGGACCAGCGCAACTGGAACGAGGAATCACCACGCACGGTGGTACCAGCGAAGCTGTAGCTGCGCGATGGGGTCAGATTTGTGAATGTATAGTAAAGTGAGTCGTTTGTTGTGATCTTGATGTTGTGTGCATCTCCGAAATAGACATAGCCGTTGAAGGTGATGGCGGCATCCGAACCGGCATTTGGGTTGCTGCCGCCATTGCCTTCTTGTATGGTTCCCGCACGATTGATCTGGACGGACGCAGTTATGCTCTGGCCGTTCAGGATGTTCTTCAGCGGGCCGCCGCTGCCGGTCATGGCGTTGTAGGTTGTCGCGTTGGAACTGGTCTGGGAGCCTATGATGCCGGACAGGTGATCGTTGAACGCAACCCACGCACCTGCCGTTGCCGGGGCTTGTGTCAGGGCGATGCCCAGTGCCAGCGCTCCCATGTTTGCGCTCAATGTACGCGTGATCTTCATGATCGGAAAGCAACAGCCGGGACTTCACCATGAAATCGCTCTTCGAGAGTACGGACGCGCGTCCGTAGGAACTCGCCGGAAGCCGCGCTTTCACTGTCTGAATGCTGTCAGAATAAGGTGAACAGATCAAGAGCCGTGAATGGCATCGTCCAAAGGTCCGCCCCGTCAATTCTCCGCGTTTGAGGATCAAAAGGATGAGAACAAAAGCATTTCTTTCAATCAGCATTTGGATTAACTTGGCCCACGTGTGAGGGTAAGGAGCCTTGATGCGTCGGAAGTGTCGCGGCAGAACAAGGATGCAACAGTACCGGTAAACGTGAATCATTTCAGAAACATGGTCAAGAAGACGGATATTGACGGTCTGCCGGCTGCCGTGGCGGCATTGAAGGCAGGTTTCCTGATTGCTTTTCCGACGGATACTGTTTATGGAGTCGCGGCTGATCCACGTGTTGAGGGCGCAAGGGAAAAGCTGTACGAAGCCAAGAAGCGGGAACCGCGTAAACCCGTGCCGGTCCTGATTTCGAACAGTGCCGTGGCAGAGAAATGGGGTGGGGCGTTTTCGAATGCCGCCCGGCTCTTGTCGGAGCGCTTCTGGCCAGGTCCGGTGACTCTGGTTCTGCCGGTTGGAGAGTCGTTTGAGGGATTCAGGGTTCCGCGCCATCCCGTGGCAATGGCGATTCTGGAAGCGGCTGGCGGCGCGCTGTACACGACGAGCGCAAACCTCAGCGGCCAGCCGCCTGTGGGCTCAGCCCAGGAAGCGCAGTCGGCGCTCGCCCCGTTTGTCAGGGCGATCCTCGAGGGGAGACCGCATCCTTCCGGAAGGGAAAGCACCGTTGTGAAAGTGGTTGGCGAACAAGTGGTTGTATTGCGGGAAGGCGCTGTTCCTAAAAAAGAGATTGAAGCATGCGTGAACAAAAGCTAGTGGTGGTTGTCTGTACGGCGAACCAGTGCAGGAGTCCGATGGCCGAGAAGTTGCTGGCCAGGAGTCTCGGGAAAGATTCCGGGTGGAAGGTGCTTTCGGCTGGAACTGCCGCCTTTGCGGGGCTTCCGGCCAGCCGATATTCGGTCGAAGTCATGATGGAAAAGGGAATCGACATTGGTTCGCACCGGAGCAGGCTCGTGACGGATGGCCTGGTCGACAAAGCCTCCCTGCTGTTGACAATGACTGCATCTCAGCGGGATGAGATCCTTGACCGTTTTCCCGAGGCGGCAGGCAAAGTGTTTCTGATTACAGCGCTTGGGGCGGACCAGAGGCACGGGGATGTAGCTGATCCAGTGGGGATGTCGGCGGACGACTACAGGCGGATACGCGATGAGATTGACGAAGCGCTGCCTGATGTGGTTCTCTTTCTGCACGAGTACGGCAAGAAGTGAGCGCTTACAGTTGCTGTCCGGCCGTAGCCGGAGCATATTGAGCTGATTTACCAACGAAGGGACAAGGTGCTTTATGAAGATGTCAATTGCAAGTGATCACCGTGGTGTCGGGTTGAAGGAAGAGCTGAAGAAGTTTCTTGCCGGAAAGAATGTGGCGGTTGAGGATCTCGGGCCGCTCGATGAGACGCCGGTTGACTATCCGGATTATGCGAAACTTGTCGGCGAGGCTGTTTCACAGGGAAGGAAGAGACAGGGCATCCTGATCTGTGGCAGCGGGCTCGGCATGAGCATGGCCGCGAACAAGATGTCGGGGATCCGCGCGGCGTTGTGTACCACACCTGAAATGGCGAAGAGAGCGCGGCTTCACAATGACGCCAATATCCTTGTTCTTTCAGCCGATTTTCTTACCCGCAAGCAGGCATGTTCGATTCTTGATGTGTGGTTGAAGACGGATTTCGAGAATGTTGCCCGCCACAAGCGGCGGATCAGGGAGATTCAATCCCTGGAAACGTGCACCATAGGGGCTCCATCCGTCTGCGATGATGATCCGGAGATTCGCTTCGCCATCCGGAGCGAGATGGACCGGCAGCAGAACCAGATTGTATTGATCGCCTCTGAGAGCCTGGCGAGCAAGGCTGTTCGCGAGGCGCAGGGTTCGGTCATGACCAACAAGTACGCAGAGGGCTACCCGGGCAAGCGCTGGTATAATGGATGTGAGAACGTGGACAAGGCCGAGCAACTTGCCATCGACCGGGCCAGGAAACTGTACGGCGCTGATCATGTCAATGTGCAGCCGCATTGCGGCAGTTCAGCGAACATGGCGGTCTATTTCGCAATTCTCCAGCCGGGCGATACTGTTCTTGCCATGAAACTGTCCGATGGCGGGCATTTGACCCATGGCCACGACATCAACTTTTCCGGACGATTGTTCCGCTTTGTATCCTACGGTGTTTCTCCAAAGACTGAGCAGATCGACTACGATGAGGTCAATCGACTCGCAATGCAGCATAAGCCAAAACTGCTTGTGGCAGGTGCAAGTGCCTATTCGCGGGTCATAGATTTCGAACGTTTGCGTGCTATTGCCGACAGGGCCGGGGCCCATCTCATGGTCGACATGGCCCACACGGCAGGACTTATAGCGGCCGGCTGTTATCCGAACCCTGTTCCATTCTGCGAATTTGTTACCAGCACGACTCATAAGACACTGTGCGGACCGAGGGGCGGGTTTATCCTTTGCCGGCGTGAATTTGCTGACTGCATTGATCGACAGGTCTTTCCCGGAATCCAGGGTGGACCACTGATGCATGTTGTGGCGGCCAAGGCTGTCTGCTTCCGGGAGGCGCTGCAACCGGCGTTCCGCCGCTACCAGGGCCAGGTAATCGCCAACGCGCGCGCGCTTGCATCCTCGCTGGCAACGGCCGGACTGAGGATCGTGTCAGGTGGAACCGACAGCCATCTGGCTCTTGTCGACCTGTCTGCAATCAACATAAGCGGCAAGGATGCGGCGAATGCGCTGGAGCAGGTTGGTATCGCCCTGAACAAGAACGCCATTCCTTTTGACAAGAAGAGCCCGTTCGTGACGTCCGGCATCAGAGTGGGAACTCCTATCGTAACCACCAGGGGCATGAAGGAAAAAGAAATGCGACTGATCGGCGGGATCATTATCAGGGTGCTGACTCATATTGATGACCCGGCCGTACGGGCAAAAGCCCGCGGCGAAGTGGCTGCCCTGACCGCAAAGTTCCCGGTACCACGGGACTAACCTGATCAGTTTGATGCCGAGGACAATGAAACCAGACGTTGCATTGCAGCGCTGCGCACCTCGGCCGGCAGTGCTGGTTCGTTGGCCATGCCCTGGAAGTGGGTCTTTGCCTCTGCAATCCGTTTGGTCTTGATGAGGCAGTCTCCGAGCATGAACCACCCATCCGCGTAATCCTTGTTGTGCTCAATCAGCGCGCGCAGGACAGGTATTGCTTCATCGGTTCGATTGTTGGCGTCCAGGTAGAAAGCCTGTGTCCATGCATTCCGCGGATTCTGCGGGTCGGCCTTGACAGCCACTCCGCAGAGCTCGATCGCCTCGGTGGGATTGCGCGCAGCCACAAGAACGGCAAGATTATAGGCCGCCTGGGCGCGTGTTTCCGCCGATTTCAGCGCCACGCGCAGATGTTTCTCTGCATCAGGCAACTGTTTCGCCTCTGCAAGCGCCAGTCCAAGATTGAGATTCACTGCCGGATGTTCAGGCAGATGCCGGTACGCGGCCTGCAGGTACTTGATGCTGTCGGCAATACTGCCGGTCTGCGATGCGACCACCGAAGCATTGACGTAGGGCATGGCTATGTCATTGCGCAATGCAATTGACTGGTCGTATGCGGCCAGGGCGCCGGCCGGATCGCCCCTGTCCGACCTGTAGTTGCCAAGGTTGTAACGACTGCTCCAGTTGTCAGGTTGGGATTCGAATGAAGCCAGCAGTTCCCTTTCGGCGGCATCGAGCCGTAACCGGTCCGCCGGAGGCAGCCCTTCGCGTGGAATACGCGCAAGAGTGGCCACGGCACGCACCCGAACCAGGCGGTAATCGTCACGCAGTGCGTTCAGAAGCGTTACCCTGTTTGCGGAAGTCCCTGAAGCTTCTGACATCAAATCGGCAACTGAACTGCGGACAAGAGGCGATGAGTGACCGGCGCAGCGCCTGATAGCGTCCCATTTCCTGGCATCAGGGCACGACGCAAGCAGTCGGAGAAGCGACGTCGTGACCACGGGGTCTGAATTTGTGTCGGAAAGAAAGGCAATGATTTCAGGCAGCTTTGCCCAATTGCCCTTGCGGGCATAGTCGACGAGCTCCCCCTGTCTCAAAACCAGCGGCTGCCATTTTGAATCCGGGTACCAGGCGCGCACCGTGTCAGCAGCCCACTGCGGAGTCTGGTTGGTATGGCACAGGTTGCATGCATTTGGCGACTCGAAACGCACTCCGGCCCCTGGAGATGGCGGCCTCAACGAATGATCGCTTCGCCGCATCCTTGAGAATTCGGTCATCGGCATATGACATGAAATGCACTGCGGCATATTGGTTCCGGGCTGGTGGTGTGTGTGCGCCTGGGCATCAGAGACACGCTTCTCGTGACACGGGAGGCAGGCTCCATTGGGATCGTTGTCCTTAAACCGGTACCGGCCGCTCGATGTGTGGCAGTGCATGCAATCAAGCGCACCTGCGCGGACGCATGGGTTCATCAGCCAGCCGGTGTAGGTGTAGTTCTCACCGAGATCACGTCCGTCCGGATAGAAATCGCGGTCTTCCATGCATGACAGGTCAAAGTTATCGAAATAGCGATCACCGGGGGTGAAGGAAGGCGAAACGGCCCTCATCTTGGCATGGCACGGCGCGCATGAATCGTTGACCTGTTCCCTGGTGAAAGGCTTCCAGCCGATGAGCCCCAGACTTCCGGGTTTCGTTCCGGCAGGGACGGATTTGCACAACCTGATGTGTTCTTCACCGGGACCATGGCAGGTCTCGCAGTTGATGCCTGGTTCGCGCCAGGTTGTCTGGTAGGTATCGTTTGTCCGGTTGTAATTCTTGTCGAGCTGGCTCACATGACAGTTGTAGCAAGCCGTGTTGAATGTAAGAAGCGGATCGAGCCAGTCGATCGCCTCGTCCGTTATATCGCCGAAATGCCTGACCATGCTCCTGGTGGTGTCAAACCACTCTTTCCGGTTGATATCGTAAGAGAGAGGCAGCACCTGTAGACGGCCGCGATCCAGTTGTGTGAGAAAGAAGAAAACGTTCTTGCCGCCCAATGCGTGAAGCATCGGGTAGTTCCTGCGTCCGGCCGGGCCGGTTTCAATCATTTCCTTTCTTGGCAGGTTTACTTCGAATGTCTTCTGGCCGATCCGGAGCGGAGTTGCCAGAGGGCTCAATTCATTCCCCACCAGAGCCATGGTCACAGGCTGCATTGCCTTTCCATGATGGGATGTTGACCAGAGCAGGTAGAACTTTTCGTGACATTCGCGGCATCTGGTCGAACCGGTATAGTTCGATGGTCTTTCCGCTTGAATGCCATTGCCTGCACCTGTCCCATTCTGGCGGGAGCAATTGATGCCGCAGGTGCATGCGAGGAGGCCAAGGACCATGATCGCCACTGTGCGCCGGTTGCGAGTCTCGGGCTTACCAGGCATTTCCGGACCAAGTATCATCTTATTCCCTGTATTTCATCGATGAATGCCCGGAGGTTGGCGGTGGTGACTCCCGGTGGAACACCGCCGCCGCATGACGCGATAAGCCGGTCGCGATTCGCAGTTTCATTGACCAGCTTGCGCGCGGCAGCGTGAACTTCGGCCGGTGTACCCCTTGCGAGAACATCGCGCGGTGGAATATTGCCGAGTATCGTAAGTTTGTTGCCGGTGGCTGCGTGGAGTTCATTCACCGTCATCTGTATGCCCGGGTTGTAAAGATTGATTCCTATTTCCGGATAGAACTTCACCGACTGCGTGCATTCGGCGTCGTTGTGGAAGAACTTCACTGATACATCGGCGCTGTACAATTCCCTCAGGTAGGGAAGCCCGAACTCTTTGAAATCATCCTCGCCTATGAACCCAACGATGTCATCCAGGATGAGCATTCCGTCGATTGTGTCTATTTCCCTGCGCTGACGCTCGTGCCACTTCACAAGGAACGAGGTGATGACACGCAGAAGCTTGTGTGTCCGGGCCGGATCGGTGCCCAGCATGATCAGGAACTCGGTGGTGCCCATCAGGAAAGTCGCCACGTTGAGCGGACCGCGCGAAACCGAAAACCGGATTTGATGTCCCAATTCCTCGATACGCCTGCGGTTGCGAGTCAGCCTGTTCAACATGAACGGAAGCAGGCCGTTGGTGGCCGGATCCGGCTCGGAGACACTGTCAACATCCTCTTCCCTGAGGATGGTCTTTTCGGCATACGGGAATTCGTTTTCATGAAACAGGCACTTGCTCCCGAATGCCGAAGGTTCGGTACACATGCCGAATTCCGACCAGAATCCCGGAAGGAATATCGCATCGGGAAACGTCTCGACCGCCTTCTTGTTTGCGAGGAACCACACTTCGTCGCTCTGGAGATAGTCGAGGATGGAGGCGCCGTACCAGTTTGGGAGCCATGGGCTGTCTATGATGAAGCCGATTGGCGGCGGGCTCTTTTTTGTTCCTTGAGCCGCGGCAACGAGCGCCTCCCATTGCTGGTTTGTCATGACGCGTTCCCTTCTTGACTGAGGTGATACATCAATCTGGCGTTCGCGCGCGAGAAACGGTACAAACAATGACGGCGAACCAAGACACTATAGCGACAGAGTTGGTTTTGTCATCCACAAAGAGATGAACAACAAGAGACAGAACGAAGCGTGGATCAATCTGGAACTGGCCGGCATTCGCAAGGCCGGGTTGGACAGGCATCTCTTTCCCTATCCCGTGCCCGGCGGCAGGATCAGGGTCGGAGGAAAGACCATGCTTAACTTCTCCTCCAACGACTACCTCAACCTGGCCGGCAACCCCATTGTGCTTGCGGCTGCAGGTGAGGCTCTTCGCACAGTCGGGGCAGGGGCCGGCGCATCCAGACTCGTGACTGGAACGCTGTTTATCCACGAAGAACTTGAGCGGAAGCTGGCGGCGTACAAGGGATACAATGCAGCTCTGGTGTTCGGGTGCGGCTATATGACGAATGCCGGTGTCATTCCTGCCATTGCGGGCAGGGACGATTTCGTGTTTGTGGACAGACTTGCGCATGCCAGCATCCTGGATGCTGTGATCCTCAGCAGGGCGAAACTGATCCGCTTTTCTCATAACGATGCGGGTCATCTTTGCGATCTTCTTCGCCGCTCGGCAGGCAAAGGCCGCCGGCTCGTTGTTACTGAGTCCGTGTTCAGCATGGATGGCGATGTTGCGCCGTTGCGCGATATCTGCGCTGTTGCGGTAAGCCACAACGCGATGATTATGATTGACGAAGCGCATTCGACGGGCGTGTTTGGGCCGGGCGGAAGCGGGTGTGTGAGTGAATTGGGACTCCAGTCGGAAGTCACTGTCTCCATGGGTACGCTGAGCAAGGCGCTTGGCGGCTATGGCGGCTTTGTCGCCTGTTCAGGGCCCTTTCGCAACCTCCTTGTAAACAAGGCACGGTCCTTCATCTTTTCCACCGCATTGCCGCCGGCCTCGGTCGCTTCAGCGATTGCTGCGGTGGACTTGATCAGGAACGAGCCGGGCATGGGTGGAAAGCTGCTGAGGAACGCGGCGTTGTTCCGTAACTCGCTAAAAAAGGCCGGGTTGAATACCGGGGATTCGGCCAGCCAGATCGTACCGGTGATGATCGGCGACAATCGACGGGTGGTTGAAGTGTCAAAGCGGCTGAGGGAGCAGGGTATCGTCGCCGCGGCGATCCGGCCGCCAACCGTGCCGGAAGGCACAGCCCGCCTGCGGCTGTCCGTGACGCTCGCCCATACTGCGGCAGATTTGGATAGAGCCGCGAAAGCAATTGCGAGTGTGATTTCGGGCGATGAGTGTTGATGGGGGCCAGGTCGGCTCTTCTTACTGTCAGCGCCGGCTGAGGTCAATGTCCGACAGTAATTGCGCACATGATGGCCAGGTGGTATATATGTGAGGTGTAAAGGGGCCGCTGCCTGAGAGAGAAAGGAGAACTTTGTTCCCATGCTTCATGCCGAAAATGCAGTGTTGTTGATCGTGGATGTGCAGGGCAAACTCGCGCAACTGATGTATCGCAAGGAGGAGTTGTTTGCCAACCTGCAAAGGTGTGTTTGTGGCGCGAGGGTTCTCGGGTTGCCCATCATCCTGGTTGAGCAAAATCCCGACGGTCTTGGTCCGACGATTCCCGAAGTCGCCGGACTTCTGGAAGGCGTTCGTCCCATCAGTAAATTCAGCTTCAGTTGCTGCGGTAATGACGGTTTCATGGATGCCGTCAAATCGACAAACCGGACACAGATCCTGATTACAGGAATTGAGGCCCATGTCTGCATTTATCAAACGGCCCGCGATCTTCTGGCTCAGGGTTATGGGGTGCAGGTGATTGCGGATGCTGTTTCCTCCAGAACCGCGGAGAACAAGCAGATCGGGCTGGATCGGATCAAGAGTCGGGGTGGTGTCGTGACCAGCGTGGAAATGGCACTGTTTGAAATGCTCAAGGAAGCGAAGGGCGACAAGTTCAAAGAGATTCTGAGGGTGGTGAGATAGCAATATGAAGACCAGACTGGAAAGGTGTTTCGAGAAGAATCTGCCGCGTTATCTGGAAGAATGGAAGGCGTTGCTTCGTTTCCCCAGCATCAGCGCAGAACCAGCGCGTGAAAAGGATTGCCGTGCCTGCGCCGGATGGATGGTCCGGCATCTGAAGGGAATGGGGTTCAAGGCGCAACTGATCAGTACGGGTTCTAAACCGCTGGTATTTGCGGAAAGAAAGGGATTGGCTGGTGCGCCTGTTGTCCTTTTCTACGGGCACTATGATGTTCAGCCGGAGGGTCCGGCTGGTGAGTGGCGGAGTCCGCCTTACGAGCCGCAACTGCGCAACGGCCGCATATATGCACGCGGGGCGAACGACGACAAGGGACAATTGATGTCCCAGTTAAAGGGCATGGATGCTGTTTTAGAGCTTGGAATTCCGCACCCTACTATCAAAGTGATCCTGGAGGGAGAAGAGGAATCCGGGAGCAGGGGGATTGCCCGCGTACTGCCTGGACTACGGCGCCTGGTCAAGGCGGATATCCTCATGGTTTGCGATACGGGAATGGTGGCACCTGGTTTACCTGCAATTACAATGGGACTGCGCGGCGTGATCAGTCTGACCGCGACCTTGCGCGGACCGGAGCGTGAGCTGCATTCAGGAATACACGGCGGTCGGGCCCCGAATCCGGCTACCGCCATGGCGCGGATTGTTTCCACATTGCATAAGAACGACGGGAGCGTGGCGGTCAAAGGATTCTATGCCGGCGTAAAAGCGCCCCTGAAGAATGAAAGGGAACTGGCCAACAGGACACCGTTCAGCGCCTCTGAATACAGGAGGAAGACGGGGGTGCCGCCGGTTGCCGGTGAACAGCAGTTTACGCCCGTTGAGCGTGTTGGTTTCAGGCCTTGCCTTGAAGTGAACGGCATCCGGTCCGGATACACCGGGTCGGGCCTGAAGACGATCATTCCAGCCGCGGCTACATTGAAGCTGTCGGCCAGGCTTGTGCCGGGACAGGATCCGAAGAAGTGTCTTGATAAGATTGTGCGGCATCTGAGGAAGCATGTGCCGGCAGGAATGACACTTGAAATCTCGGAGCGCAGTGTCAGCGGCGGGGCATTCAGTCTTCACGCCAATTCGGTGACGGTAAAGAGGGCAAGGCGTGTATTGCGTGCCATGTCCGGCAGGGATCCGGCGCTTGTCTGGGAGGGGGCCTCGGTGCCTATAGTGCCTCTTCTCGGCAGATTTGCCGGTGCCGAACCGCTTCTTGTGGGTTTTGGCTCGGAAGACGACAGGATACACGCCGTAAATGAATCCTTCTCCATTGAACAATTCAGATTTGGATACCTTTATGCCGCTCTTCTGCTGGCTGATATCGGCGAAAATGGCGACGCGAAAGCACTGGATTATTTCAGGGCGGGCAGGTAGAATGGCGAAAATTTGGGCGGGTAATGTGTTTGCCCGAAAGTACGAGTTATGGACGAGGAAGCACAGAACAATACGGCGCAGGATATCCAGGACACTGACATAATCTTCGAGTGTCCGCTCTGCAGCAAGAGTCTCGCAATTGATTACCACGCCGCGGGTTTATCCATACCGTGCACGGATTGCGGCGCGATGGTGGTTGTCCCTGTTCCGGATGGAATGCAGATTTCCGATCTTGATTCCACCGAGGAAGAGCAGGGTGCAATGGTGATCCACCTCCGTGAAACACTGTCTGACTGCCAGACGAGAGTGCGCCTGCTTGAGTCCATGGTGGCGGAACTCCAGAAACGGCGCGTGAATCAGGAACAGAAGGACGCCGACCTGGCGCAACGCGCAGAGCAGTTGTCGCGGGACGTTGAAATCATCAGTACGTCTGTGGACCGGATAAACTCGGCTCTCGCAAGCATGGCGGTTGCGATCAGGGAAGGTCTGCGTCCAAAGCCTTGAACAGCCGCTCCTCGATCCTTGCCCAGGAATACTCCGCTGTAACATAGTCGTGGCCGGATCGTCCCATTGCCGAGCGCAATTCGTCATTATCCAGAATGGCGAGCAATTCCTCCTCGAACTCAGGATATGTCCTGAACCACAACCCGCCGTTGCTCACTTTGCAATGATGCCGCATCACTTCGCTTCGAGCGGTAACCAGGACAGGCGTTCCTGCGAGCCAGGATTCCAGGATTACAATGCTGAAGCTTTCATTACGGGAAGGATGACAGAATGCCACGGCCCCCGCCATGGCGTCATGCTTGTCCTGTTCAGAAAGAAAGCCGGCATCTATTACGCTTCCCGCAAGGCCTGGTGGAATGTTTAACTGCCCGCTTCCGGTGACGACGAGTTTTACGTCGCGGCCGGTGCGGCTCTTGAAGGCTTCCAGATAATCCAGCAGCATCGGGGTGCCCTTGAGCGGCTCGCGCCGGCCGCTATAGATCACGTAGGACGATCCGATCCCGCGGCTGCGCGCGAAAGCGCCCGGATCGACTTTGAACGGATCGAGTCCCATGCCAACCACAAAGCAGCGCGACCGGTCCAGGCCATAGAGTTTGCAGCCGAGATCGCGCTCCGGTTCCGAATTGAACATGATGCCGGCGACGCTTCTGGACATTTCACCGAATGCCTCCAGATACGCAAATGACTCATCATGAAGGCACGGCACGAGCATGGTCTTCTCAGGCATGATCCTGCTTGCAAAGTAGGTTATGCCGTAGAGGTAGGGGCCTGCAACGATCCGGTCAAAGTCAGCGCCGTGCGTCTGAAGGTATTCATAAAGCGGTTTGCTGTTCACGCTGTTGGCGAGCCAGATCTGCTGGTCCTCTGGTGCGACATGGCCGCCGCGGCTGATGGTTTCCTGGATGCGCAGGAATGAACTGATGTCGCGATCCTGGTCGACCGGAAAAAAGCGGACATATAGGTTTCCAAAGCGCTTTTCACCCGGGGGTATCTCATTTGCCCAGGTGAAATGATTTCTGGCACAGGTGGTCAGGAAGGTTACCTCGCGTTTTGCGCCGACAGCTCTGGTCGCGAGGTTTCGCAGGAGAGTCTCAGCGCCGCCGACAGTGGCTCCCTCTGGAAAACGCGGTGAAATGAAAGCTATGCGTTCGGCCCGGCTCATTTCTTCTCTTCGAGCTTGGCGATGCGGGTTTCAAGCTCCTCGATCTTGTCCCGGTACCTGTTGTCCATCGCTTCCGTGGCGGAAAGGAGAATGGCATTCACTTCGTTCTGCTGGGACCACAGGCGATAAGTATAGAATCTGAGCGTCTTCCATAACATCCGCTTGAAGCCAACGAGGAGCCCCTGGCAGCAGGCCCGGCGCTCCTGGATTTCAAAATCGTTGATGTCAACATAGACTGCGTCCCGCAGGCACTCGAGGTAGTATTGATCGAATTCGCGGTCGGAGAGATTGCACAGATTGGTCTTTTCAGCCCTCGCGATGCGCGGGTCGGCGTAAAGGCCCTGTTCGGTCTTGCGTTTGACAGTGGCCCGGATGTCCTCGACAACAGCGTCGGTATTTATTCCGTTTGCCCCGATCTGGAAAATGGATTCGGTCATTCGGATACCGTTCTACAGCCGGGTGTAGTGCATCTCATAATTATCGTAGGCAACGAGCCACAAGTTGGCGCCATCGACGCGGTATGTATATTCAATGCTGTAGTCGTTCTTCTCGGCGCTGATAACAAGCCTGTCGCCCTGTGTGGTCCAGAAGGCGCTGCCCCCATAGTTCGCCCAGACGGTCTGGGCTGAGCTTACGTGCGTCCTCCAGTACGCCTCGCCGCGGTCTCCCCAAATCAGCGGTCCGAAGTACACGACGCCATTGGCCTCAAATCGCATGTCGTAGTAAGGGTACGATTTGATATTCACCATCTTCCATGATCCTACGATCTTGTCATCCGGTCCCCATGGTTCTTTCACGCAACCAGTTGTCCCTAGGAACAGGGCTGCCGTCACTGCAGCAGCCATGAGTGAGGTCAATTTCTTCATGAAATATGCTCCTTTCGATTTCCAGACAAACGTGGGCAAAAAATCTCCAGTGCCGCTTTCAAGTGCGCCCCAAAGAGATCAGGGTCTCAAAACCGCATTGTGCTACCAGAGAACAAATCCTGTCAACTCCGGAGTGCATCGGACTTTTGGTGTGTTTTCGGGAAGAAATAGAGGAATGCACTTCCAAACGGCGTGTTGCCATATGACAAGGCAAGGTATTGCCACGGTGTTCCAACTCTACTGTTTCCTCGCGCAGCGGATAATCTCCGCTATCTTTCTGTCAATGTTATTGGATTTCATCCGGGCGTGGTGCGAGCCTTCCATAAGGTATTCGCCGGAACGCATAAGCATGATGCGGTCGTCCCTGGTTTCGATTGCCGTTATCCGCTTTTCAGCGGCAACGATCCGGAGGGTGGCCAGAAGAAAGAGCCTCTCGACGCATCCGGGTACCGGGCCATAGCGATCTTTCAACGACGCCTTCATGTTTTTGATGTCTGACGTGGAACTCAGACCGGCAATGTCACGGTATGCGTTAAGCCTCAACCTGTCATCTCGAATGTAAGTTGCAGGAATGACGGCAGAGTTGTCGGCTCCGGCTTCATCGGGCGAAAGACTGATGAAATCAAGCTTGAGCAGGACATCTACGACTGGCGGCAGGGGTTTGCCCTTCATGCGCGCAACTGTGCGCTTCAACAGCTGGCAGTAGAGCAGGAATCCGATCTGCGCGATATGGCCGCTCTGCTCCGTGCCGAGCAGGCTTCCCGCGCCCCTTGTTTCCAGGTCGCGCAAGGCGAGGTTGAAGCCGGAACCCAGGTGGGAGTACTTGCGCAGCATGTTAACCCGCTTTCGGGCAACCGGATCAATGCGTGCCATGGGTGGCAGGAGCAGGTAGGCGTAACCTTTCTTGGTGGACCGGCCGACGCGGCCGCGAAGCTGGTAGAGATCGGCCAGGCCGAACCGGTCGGCACGATCGATCATGATTGTGTTCACGTTTGGAATATCCAGGCCGCTTTCAATTATGGTTGTGCAGAGCAGGACATCGCTCTTTCCCTCGATGAAGTCATCCATCACCCGCGCCAGTTCGCCGGCTGACATCTGGCCATGGCCGGTTGCTATCCTGGCTTCCGGAACAAGCTGGCAAAGCCGCTCGCGCACCCGGTCTATGCTCATTACCCTGTTGTGCAGGTAGTACACCTGGCCGTCGCGGCTTAACTCCCGGATGATCGCATTCCGGATCACGGTGTCAGTGTTTTCGGTTATGATTGTCATGACCGGCAGCCGGTGCTCAGGCGGGGTCTGGACTGTGCTCAGGTCTCTGGTGCCTATGAGCCCCATGTATAGCGTTCTGGGAATCGGCGTGGCAGTGAGGGTCAGCACGTCAACCAGGCGCCGCATATGCTTGAGTTTCTCCTTGTGGCTGACGCCGAACCGTTGTTCCTCATCAATGATCACAAGGCCGAGGTTGGGAATCTCTATGCCCGGTTGAAGCAGGCAGTGGGTTCCGATCACGATGTCGACCTTTCCGGCGTGAAGGTCACGCAAAGTCGCATCGCGCTGGCTTCGCGGGCAGAAACGGCTCAGCATGTCAACCCGGACCGGATAAGCCGCCATGCGCTGTTGGAATGTCTGGAAGTGCTGCTGGCGCAGAATTGTGGTCGGCACCAGGACCGCCACCTGCTTTCCGTCCATGACGGCTTTGAACGCGGCGCGTATTGCCACCTCGGTTTTGCCGAATCCGACGTCGCCGCAGATCAGCCGGTCCATGGGTCGCTTGTTCTCCATATCGCGTTTGACTTCCTGTATCGCCTGTTCCTGATCGGGTGTCTCGCGGTAGGGGAACGCGCTTTCAAATTCATGCTGCCAGGGGGTGTCCGGTTTGAACGCATGGCCTTCGAGGATCTGGCGCTCCGCCTGGATTTCCAGCATCGATGCGGCACAATCCTCAATGGACTTCTGCGCGCCGATTTTCTCCTTTATCCATCGTACTCCGCCTATCTGGTGCAGTTTGGCGGCGTGGCCGCTGACTCCGACATAGAGGCTGAGCAGGTGTGACTGAGAAAACGGGACATGGAGAAGGATGTTGTCGGCATACTCGATAGTCATCACTTCCTGGAGCTGGCCGTCAAATACCAGTTTCTGCAGGCCGATGTACTTACCTATGCCGTGCTGCACGTGAACGACCATGTCGCCTGGATGCAGGTCGGACGTATCTGCAATTCGTACCCCTACGGAGGAGGCGTCCGGTCGGCCGCGGGCTGAATGTGGGGCATAGCGCGCGCGAGCAATCTTCCTGTGTCCGAATAGCTCCTTTTCTGAAATGACGGCCAGGCCCAGCTCCTCACTGGAGAAACCATCCGGAATGATTCCAGTTTGGAGGTGGAAGCCTTTTGCCGGCAGATCCGCGGCGTGGAGTTCCTTGTAGCGGTCCATCGCGCCGTTTGTGTCGAAGAACATGCAGACAGTTTGTCCGCGTGATGCGCGCTCACGCAATGTCGCTATAAAACTCCGTCGCGCCCCGTCGGAGACGTCCGGCTCCAGAACATCCTTCTGGATCGAATATGCGCCTTCGATCGGGAGGATGTCCAGCGGGCACTGGATACTGCCTGCCACCGGGTCGCTGCCGATGTGGAGATCGAAGGAGGCTTTCTTCTTCAGTTGCGAGTGCACTGCATCAAATGCCATCGCTTCCTCTTTGTTTCCGGATTCAGCAAGCATTTTGCTGTATGTGAATGCGCGTTGTTCAATTTCCGGGAAGTCCGACCACACTACTGCGATGTCATCCGGTATGTATTCAGCGATACAGGCCGGAGCAGATTGCGCCTTTCGAATGGGGCCCCATTCACTGGCGGGGAGGAGGTTTACCGATGTGACCTGGCGCAGCGACTTCTGGTCGAGTGGATTGAAGACCCGGGCTGATACAAGCATTGTGTTGTCGAATTCCAGCCTGAACGGCCATTCCTCTGTTGGTGGCCAGATATCGAGTATGCAGCCCCTGAGCGAAGCCTGCCCTTTGGTCGCCACCTCCGGTTTGAAATCGTATTGCAGTTGTTCCAGACGCCGGACAGTGTCATCCAAGTCGTACTCCGCTTCCAGTTCCATGACGAGGCTGTCCTGCGCTAGCGTTGCGGGAGGGATTGTGCGCTGCAGAATGGCCTGCACGCAGGTTGCTATTATCAGCGGCTCCTGTGATTGCGTCGCGCCTTGCGTTTTGCAGGGCCCTTGATCGCTGAGCAGCCGGAATGACAAGCCAATCCGTTCGCCGGATATTTCCGTGTCTTCCAGTCCGGCCGGCTCAGGCAGTGATTCCCACGCCGGATAGTAAAGGATTCTCCGTGCTGCCGGATCGTCGCCACAAAGGGCCAGCAGACTCTCGTGGTTGGTTTCCAGTGCTTTCTCGCCAGGCGCTATCCACAGGATTGTCTTGCCGAGTGATTTGCCGGCGGCCAGTACCAGCATGGCTTCCGCGGATGATGGAATTGCAGGCAGCGTAATGATCCTGCCGCGGATGGCGGACTCTTGAATCCTCTTTCCGAGTAGTGAGAGTGTAGGTTCCCAGTTCAAGGGTCACCCTCATGCCGTTAGTAGGACTTTCGCATGTGCGAAGGCGGTATGTGCAGAACCAGTCGGTACTTCGCGGCCGTACGCCGGGCTATGGTGACACCCTGTTCGCGGAGCTTGCTGACAATATCCTGGTCGGACAGCGGATGAGCGTGGTCCTCGTCTGCGACTAGTTTGGCAATCAAGTCCTGCACGGACTTGTTCGATATGTCTTTCCCGTCCTCGGTCTTGAAACCAGGCGCAAAGAAGTACTTCATCTCGAAGACGCCGCCCGGCGTGGTCATATACTTACCCGATACCGCCCTGCTCACGGTGGTTTCATGGACGCCAACCACATCGGCGACCTGGGCCATCGTCAGGGGCTTGAGATGCGCGAGGCCGTTGTCCAGGAATTCCGTCTGGGTTTTGACGATCTCACTGGCTATCTTCTTGAGTGTCTGCTGTCTCTGCTGGATGCTCTTGATCAGGAAAACGCCTGACCTTACACGCTGCAGGACATAGTCCTTGACCTCGGCGGTGGTTGCTCCGTCATCCATCAGCTTCCGGTACTGGTTGCTGATGCGGAGATGCGGGAGAGTGTCATCGTTCAACATGACAACGTACTTGCCCTCGAGTTTCTGGACTGTGACCTCGGGCAGGACATACGTGGAAACTTCGGTGCTGCATGCACTGCCTGGTTTTGGGTCCAGCCTGGCCACAACCTCGGCTGCGGTCTGGACCTCCTCGGGTGTGACCTTTAAGGCCCTGGCTATGTCCTGGAATTTCCTGCCTGCGAGCTGGTCAAGATGGTGCTTCACTATCTGCCATGCCAGCGAATCGGTCTTTCCCAGTCTGTCCAATTGAAGCAGCAGGCATTCCTTGAGATCGCGTACCCCGATACCGGTCGGATCAAATTCCTGGATTATTGCCAGAACATCATGCATGCGGGCGACATCAATGCCGGCGGTCGCGGCAATATCTTCGATGCTCGATGTAAGGTAGCCATCGTCGTTGATGCTGCCGATGATAAGTTCACCGATCTGCCGGTCCGCATCGGACAACCCTGAAAGTTCCAGTTGCTTCATCAGGTGTTCCTGGAGCGATTCCTTCTGGGGCAGGGAATCCATGAAGAACTGGCGTTTCTCTGCCTGCTCCGGTGAGTATGAGTGGGAGGAATCCTCCTGGAAGAAATAGCTGCGCCATTCGTCGTCCAACCGTGCGAGGGTTTCGAAGTCCTTTGTGAAATCCATCTGCTTGGTATCCTGCGGAGCGGCATCAGGCGCGCCATGGATTTCGCTGCTTCCCTGCTCGGGTACGACTTCGTCCTCGGTGTCAGGCAATTCCTCAAGCGTCGGATTCTTTTCAAGCTCCTGCTGAATCAGCGAGCGAAGTTCAAGGATCGGCAACTGCAGAAGTTCAAGGGATTGGCGCAGTTGCGGCGCCAGCACCATCTGCATCCGTTGTTCCTGCGACAACATCATTGATTGGTTTGCCATAGTTACCCCTGCTTTCAACTTCAAGCATGATACTCGTGCTGCAGCCGATATGAAGACAAAAATGCGCGTCTTCTGCCTGGGGGCGCGTTCTTCCTCTTTGTAGCTAGACCCTGGTCGAAAAGGTATTTGAAACAGAAACACTGAGAACAAAGGGCTTTCATGGGTAGGCTTCCCCGCCGAGCCGGAGCAAGGACTGCCCTCGAAATGCGACAGAAATGAACGAAGTTCTTTCTTGGCGCTACACAAGGGCTTTCATTTGCTCCGGCTCAGCCGGAGGCTTCGCCCTACCTGTACCTTTTCGAGCAGCGTCCAGCTACGGCACTCTGTGACGGAGTTTCTCTCTCAAATCCCAATCTGCGTAAATCCTCGAAACCCGCCTGCCCTCCTGAGTGTACTCGGTCGGGAGCCTGCCAGCCCCGCACGTATGCGTGGGGCAGGCTGGCGGGCTGGTCTGCGAATCTCTTCTCTCCTTCCCTCCCGCTTTCCTAATGGTGCCCCGGCGTTGACAACCAGCCGGATGGTGTGTGAATATCAAATCCGGAGGCTGAGATGCGAACTGACGAAAAAGATCTTGTCTTGAAGGTGGAGCGGACTGAGCGGCTTCTTGGTATCGTGAAGGCGCCTGCATCAAAGTCATACACACACAGGGCGGTATTCCTGTCCTGCCTTGGCTCCAGGGCGCGAGTTGTTAATCCGCTTGAATGTGCGGATACAAACAACACTGTTGCGCTCTGGCAGAAGCTTGGCGCCGCTATCTGCCGGAAGGGCAACAGCCTTGTTGTTAGAGGCTGCAGAGGGGTCCCGGCATTGGGGCGCGGCAATACGGTCAACGTAGGGGAATCGGGAACCTTGCTGCGGTTCATACTGTCCGTCCTCGCGCTGGCCCGTGGACCTGTCGTGGTGAAGGGGAAGGGGACGCTTCTGACCCGTACGAACAGGCAGGTTGTGGATGCCCTCAGGGCGTGGGGCGTTGATATCAGCGGTACAGGTCCGGAGCATACGCTCCCGATCAAGATCCGGGCGAACGGTATTCTCCAGGGTGGCGAGGCCCGGGTTGACGGCAGTGTCACATCGCAGGTCATTTCTTCACTACTGATAGCCGCCCCTTTCGCCAGCAGAGATACTGTCCTGGTCCTTGATCGCCCACTCGTCTCGCGGCCGTATGTTGATATTACGATTGATGTGATGAAATGGGCCGGAGTCAAGGTTGAGCGCAAGGGAGACAGAGTCTTCAAGGTGCGAAAAGGACAAAAATTGCGGCCGATCGGTGACTTCACGGTGCATGGCGACTACTCATCCGCCGCATTTCTGCTGGCTGCCGCATGCCTGACGCAGTCAGATGTGACCGTTACTGATCTTGTCGAAGACAGCCAGGGTGACAGCCGCATCATCCCGATCCTGCGTGCCATGGGAGCGAAAATCGACCGGACAAAGTCGAGCGTTCACATCAAAGGGCCCTCCAGACTGCATGGCATCGAGATTGACGGATCGGATATTCCCGACCTTGTCCCGATTCTGACCGTGCTGGGCTGTTTTGCGTCGGGCAGGACGCGTATCCGTAACGTGGCGCACCTTGTGCACAAGGAAAGTAACCGACTTTCGAAACCGGCTCTGGAGTTGGGCAAGCTTGGGGCCAGGATAAAGGTTAAGGATGATGGGCTGGTCATCAGCCACTCGGAACTGCATGGCGGTGTTGTTTCGGGTTGTAACGATCACAGGATAGCCATGTCCCTCGCTGTGGCCGGACTTGCAGCTGGCGGGACAGTGACCATTAAGGGTGCCGGCTGCATAGAGAAGTCCTATCCGGCTTTTGTGAGGGATATGCAGAAGCTTCACGCCAATATCGGTGCTATTAGTCAGTAGTCAGTAGTCAGTTGTCAGTTGCAGAACACGAAACCGACAGGCTGCTGCTTCGTCGCTTCGTTAACGTTCCGCTTGTCTCTACTTCGGCGTAGATGTGGTGCTGGTTGTCTTCGCAACTGACTACCTGCCCGCCCTCCCGCCCGGCGGAAGGGAGTAGGCGGGCTGACAACTGACCACTGACAACCTCTCCATGACCGATGGATAATCCGAGAACAGGATCGCTTTCCATCGTGGAATTGTCAGAGGTTCAAGATTGAGCTGCGCGAGTTTTACCAGAAGCCTATCGTACTGTGCCGGGTCAGCCGCCTTCCGTAAAGCATGCTGGTCGGCCAGCCTTTCCTGTGATCGCGAAATAGCATTTGACAGCGGTTGCGCGGCCATTGCGCACGCTGAGACGCAAAGCATCACGATCATTACCGTCTGCATAGCTGACGACATTTGAACCACGCCTCTGCCGGTCAGCATAAAAGCCAGGCCGAAACCAAGGATGAGCGTGAGGAAGGCAAGCGCCTTGTTTGTGAGCAGCAGTGCTCCCCTGTTGCGGAAGTGCCCGATTTCGTGCGAGAGCGCCAATGCTGTTTCTTCAGGTGTGAATCCGCTGAGGAACGTGTCGGTGAGCACAACATACTCGCGACCGGGCCTGCCGCTGATGTAGATGTTCGCTGTGTTTGAGCGCTTGCTCTGGTCCAGGATTATTATCGGCATATCCAGTCCTTCCTTCTTGAACAGTTTGCTGAGGGCTTCGGCGTGGCTGGAGGGCTCAAGCGGCGAGAGGGTTGTCACTGGATCAAGCGGGTATGTGCGCGAGACGACTTCAGGCATGACATCGGTGATGAGGAAGATCAGCAGGCATGCCGCTATCCACCATGACCGCTTGAAAAGCGGGAATGTGCAGACCACGAGCAGGTATTTCAGGGTGAAGACAGCCAGTGGTATTGGCAGGGCAAGCAAGAAGAGTCCGCCCCATCCGGTGAACGTGAGCGGGGTGAGCCCGAACGCATGGTAGTGTTTGAATCGACAGAGAGCGAATGGCAGCTCGACAGCCCTCAGAAGCAGGAAAAGCGCCAGAAGAAAGAGAATTCTATGCAACCATTCCCGCTTCCGGTCATGCGAACCGGTTCCGCCGAAGTTGGTTGCGATTCCAGAGCAGACCAGGGCAAGCACGGCGAGGATCGCGGAGAGACTCCTGGCTATTCCGCCGAAGAGGAGCGGATTGGTAAAAGCCCGGGCCCTGGCGAAATCCGTTGCCGTATAGCCCGGCGGATAGCCTGGTGGAAGGATGGTGGCTGCGATGGCCTTCTCATCCGGCATGCCGTCGCTCAGGAATGGCACAACCTGGGCCGTAATGCAGACCAGCGTGAGTCCGATCAGGATGAGAGTTGTCGTTCCGAAGTGATATCCATTTGTGTTATGCATGATGGTCAGGCGGTTCTTCGTCACGTCTTCAAACAGAGAATCAGCTTCCTACGGAAGCGAGGCCTTTCCCGCAAACAGCCCAAAGTCCAGTCGACTGGACTTTGCGCTAACCTGTTGCAGAAGAGCTACTAACAGCGCAAAAAGATTTCCGGAATACGATGGTTTCCGGTATGTCTATCCTGGCGACTTCGACGGGATGAGCGTTCTTAAGAATGCCAATTGCCGCATCCAGATGCGTGATTACCTCGCCTGGCATACTTACGGCTTCTGCGCTACGCCGACGAATAGCGCGCAACTGGGAGAGTATTGACTTCAAGATATCTGTGCCGCGCGAACTGCGCTTGCGCAGCTCGCGGACATCCTTCTTCGTCAATTCGCCTGCCAGAGCCTTCTTGCGGAGTTCCTCCAACGCAGAGATGGTCTTCGCATCCAGGTTCTTTTCTTCCAACTTCTGCTCGATCCAGATCAGGTCGGCAATGTCTGACAGATCCGGAATGAATCCCTTCGGCTTCGGTTCGAGCCACTCCTTGTGATACTGCGCAACCCAGTCATACACCTGGAGATACTTGTAGAGCGATGACCTTCCCAGGTGCAGTCTCTCCGTGGCATAACTCTCGATATCCGGATGCTTAAGTAAGGCATAGAGCTTTTCATCCCGCACCTGCCGCAGCATGGCGCCAACCCGGAGATAAGAGATCTGTGCATTCTTGAGATGCCCCTTAAGAACCCAGGTCAACTCTAAAGCCGTCTGAACAGCAGTCTTCGGCTTTGTATCAGCGGACTTCGCTATGCCCGCCTTCGCCTGTCGAACAACCCTGTGTTTCGCCATGTTCTTCTCCTTTTGAGTTCCGCAACCTTGTAACCCCGTGACTCCTTACAGTGTATCCACCGGACTTACCACACCCATCGGTCCCTTGTTCAGAACATGGGTATAGATCATTGTCGTCTCCACCTGCGAGTGTCCCAGCAACGCCTGCACCGTGCGGATGTCCTGGCCTGCCTCCAGTAGATGCGTCGCAAATGAATGACGGAAGCAATGTGGAGTAAACCGGATGGTCAACCCGGCTTGCCGTACTGCTGCCTGAACCGCTCGCTGCAACTGCTGCTCGTCGAGATGATGACGCCGCACATGCCCCGACCGCGGGTCTTCGGAATAGTTGTCCGCTGGAAAAACATATTGCCAACCCCACGAAAAAGGCGCGTTCGGATACTTCCGGTCCAAGGCGCCAGGCACCTCTACCTCGTGCATATTCTTGACCTTGTCGGCCTCGTATAGAACTTTGCGCCGTTCCAGCCAATTACGAAGATCGGTGGCATACTTGGCTGGCAGCGGCACATACCGGTCTTTGTTGCCCTTTCCGTGCGCGACGATGCGGTTCTGGTCGAAATACACGTCCTGGACCCGCATGCCGAGGCACTCATGTATCCGCATCCCCGTGCCGTAAAGCAGCCGCGCGATCAACTGATCCCGCCCCTGCAAACGATCAATAACGGCCTTG
>Ga0247841_10002138_pt1 | contig 40697 bp, 46 predicted proteins | sample LaCruzMarch2015__2_FD_192410 | JGI IMG/M metagenome (GOLD analysis project Ga0247841, IMG submission 192410) | Freshwater microbial communities from meromictic Lake La Cruz, Castile-La Mancha, Spain - LaCruzMarch2015_18m | ecosystem: Environmental > Aquatic > Freshwater > Lake | place: Spain...
ATGTGCGATATTAAGCGCTTGACAAATGTAACTAAGATGTGGACGCACAGCAGACTTGGTTTGAAAGATGGTCAAACCCAGAGATCTGTCAAGGGAAAACCCGATGACTTTGATCGACAACTTAGATCAGCTTTCCATCTCTTGGGAATATCTTTAATGATGCAGCAGGGAGCTTATTATGACTTTTACTTGATGCAAAGAGAGCGGGCCGAGAAACTGGGGCTTCCCAAGGGACATGCTCACAATCGTGCTCGATTTGAGATGTTGAAACTGGTTGCTTCTCACATTTGGCGAAAGTGGCGGGAAGTTGAAGGACTTCCTACGCCCATGCCTTATGTGATCGAATACCTTGGTCATAGGGACTATATTCCTCCTGAAAATTGTACGGGGGAGAACTTCAAAGGGTTTGTAAGTTTGCCGGAAACGCCTGAAAGCATCAAAGCAAGGCGAGAAGCTGATGCTAAAAGAGCGGCAGCGCAAGCTGCTTTAGTGGATTTGGAGAAAGAAACAGCTTAGAGAGACGAGGGTAGTGGAAGCACTACCCTTTTTTTATTGACTGTGTTTCTGAGTAAGCGAAGATTACACAGTCAATAACCCCGCACCGTATTTACTTGTCCTGAAGCGAATTTATTCTGCTGCAGGATACTGGTGCGGGGTATTGTTTTTTCTTGACAATTCTATGAAAATTAATATAATGAAAGAGAGTTCTTTTAGAAACCAACAAAAATAGCCTTAAGGAGGAAGGCAACAATCATACTCAGGCAAGTCAAATGATGCTAGGCAACAATACGTTGCAAACGAGCCAATTTTGCAGAGGCAACAAAAGGATGTAGTCGAGCCAACTGTGGAGAGGCAATAATGTGGTAAAGGCGAGCCAATATTTCTTAGGCAACAAACAAGGGCAGGCGAGCCAGTATACTGCAGGCAATAACCATTAGGAGGCGAGCCAATTCGAGAAAGGCAACAAGTGTCCATAGGCGAGCCATTATTCGGAAGGCAACAAAAGGCTCAAGGCGAGTCAAATCGCTCCAGGCAATAAAAGAAGAGAGGCAAGCCAAATACCGAAAGGTAATAAATGCAATGAGGCGAGTCCATAAGGAGTGAGGCAATAACATAGCTTAGGCGAGGCAGACCACAATAAACAACAAAGGAGTCAAGACGAGCCAATTAGCGGTAGGCAATAAAGAGGATAAGGCGAGCCAAAGATCTACGGGCAATAAGCCTCCTTAGGCGAGCCAAGTGAGCGCAGTAACAATCGGTCGCAGGCGAGTCAACTCTCCCAAGGCAATAATCAGGGAAAGACGATAGGGTGGTAAAAGTACCACCCTTTTTTTATTGAAGAACAGTGAATTGTATGATCATACTATTGCAATAAAGAGAATATTATGGTAGTATATTTTTGTATGGAAACAAAAGAAAAATTTGAAATTTCTGAGCTAGAAAAATTTCTCAAAAAACATGAACTTGAACACATTCATTCAGATGTTTTTGAGAGAATTATAATTTTAGTTATTGCGGCCTTGGGTTTGATCGCTGCGTTGGCGTGGGATGAGGCGTTGAAACATATTTTTGAAGAGATATTTGGCGGCAAAGGAACGCTGGGCGAGGAAATTTCTTATGCGGTAACGATAACTATTATTACTGCATTCATCTCGGTACGACTAGGAAGGTTTTTCCCAAAACGAAAAAAGAAATAACCTATATTTTTTTTATTCTAATACACAAAACTAAGTTTTGTGTATTTTCGTTTTACATAGATATGTTGGAGGCTTAGCCTCCAACATATTTCATTCTTCAATAATAAAATCTTTAATATTTTGCAGGTTTATGTCCTTTAACCAGTTGTGCATAAGTTTTTTATAATTTTCTGGACTTTTCCAAATTTCATTTAAAAATTGATTAGACACAATAGAAGGAAAATTTTTTTGACCAATATAATCTAAATAACTTGACCAACGATAATTTTCTAAGAATTTTGTTGCTTTTTCTATACTTTCAATGTCTATTTTTTTCCAATTAGGATTGAATAAACTCAATGGATTAGAATGAATATAGTATGGTACATATTTGAAATAACTTTCATCGTTAATTAAAATTGCTTTAAATGTGCCTTGAAACAGAGTGCCAGATCGTTGGTATTTTTTGTTAAAATACATAGTATATCCAGTACCCAATCTTTGCATAAATTTTGCAATACCTAATTCTTTTTTTTGTCGTAATAAAAAATGATAGTGATTGGGCATTAAACAATAAGCCAAGATTTCAATAATTATTTCTCTTTTTTTGTAACAGGCTGTATTTTCAATGGAATTTTGACAACGAGAGAATTGCTTAGCTGGTGTGATATCATTGAATTCAAAAAGGTCATGAATAAAACGGACATAATCATCGTTCTCTAAAAAGATGTTTCGCTTATCTACTCCACGATTATAAATATGATATATGCAAGTAGAATCTGAGATAAAAATGGTTTTTCTCATATTTTTTCATTTTTTATACATATGTTTTGTTAATTTTAATTATATCATAAAATATGTTGGAGGCTTAGCCTCCAACATATTTATTATTTCTTAGTTAGGAATTCAATATCTAGTACTCTTGACTCTTCGACTTCGCTCAGAGCGAGCCCTTCGACTTCGCTCAGGGCGAGCCAATAACGTAGCTATGAGTAATCAATTTATAAAAGACTTGTTTTAAGGTCATCAATAAATCAGTCCCGTGGAAGAAACGACAAGAGATGTTTGGCCCCGCGCAAAAACGATAATTGATTTTGCCTTATTTCATTATTTATAATGTGGTTACTATTTCCATGCACTCAGCTATGGGCTTAATGGTCTAAAACTTGCTATGCTCGTTAAGACCATTTAGCACTCTTGACATGGGAGTGCTAAGGGAGTAAACTATGTAGTATAAACTTTAGACCTTAAACTATAAACAAGGAATTAAGCGCTATGTTTCGCACTTTAATTTCTAATTTCTAATTTCTAAATTCTAACTTCCAACTTCTAGATTCTGGATTTTATTCATGGAATTAACTAACAGACAAAAAGAAGTATTGACTTCAGTAATTCAAGAATATTCTAAAGAAGGCAAGCCCGTGGCTTCGCTTGATTTGGCTCAAGAATATGATTTTTCCGATTCACCAGCAACCATTAGAGCCGAGATGAATTTTCTTGAAAAAGAAGGATTTTTGGAAAAACCCCATACTTCCGCTGGTCGCGTTCCAACAGAAAAAGGTTATCGATTTTATGTTAAAGAATTGATGGAAAGAAAAGAATTAGGAGAAGGCGATAAGAGAAAAATAAAAGTCAGGGTCAATGAAATAAAAGAAGAAGATGATTTTCATCAAGAATTGGCGGAGGTTTTGTCTAATTTTAGCAATTCATTGGTAATGGTTGGCCAGGAAGAAGAAAATCATCTCTATTTTTCTGGACTTGATGAGCTTCTTGAAACAATGGATAAGGAAATGTTTTATAGCGTTGCTCATTTTTTGGAAGAAACAGAAAGGGACATGGATGACCTTGTTGAATATTCAAATAATGAGCCAAGTATTTTTATTGGCCAAGACCACCCATTACTTAAGGGCGCTAAATGCGGACTGATAGTCTCAAGATATCAAAGGGGCAGAGATAATGGCGTTGTTGCTCTCTTGGGGCCAGACAGAATGGACTATGAAAGAAATCTTTCACTAATTCAATATATTAATAAAATTTTGCAGTAGCAAAATTAAACTCGAAACTCGAAGCACAAAATTCGAAACAAATTCAAAATTCTAATATTTAATGTTTTAAATCGTTTAGAATTTATAATTTTAATGTTAGATATTGTTTCGGTTTTCGGATTTCGATATTCGGATTTATATATATTTATATTTTTATGACAAAAAAAGAAATAAAAAAAACTCACAAAAAGAAAGCTAACCCAGGGCTGACCAGTCCAGGACTGGAAAAGCCGATAGAAAATATGTCAGACAAAACCAATGAATATCTTGAAGGATGGAAACGGATAAAGGCGGAATTTGACAACTATCGGAAAGATGAACAGAAGAGAATGCAAGATATGGGAATCTTTTTCAAGGCAGGCATGGTGCTAGAAATCCTTCCGACACTAGACAGTTTTGAAGAGGCAATCAAGCAAGTTCCTGAAAAAGACAAAGAATCGGATTGGGTAAAAGGACTTTTAAAGATTCGCGATCAGCTTCTAGAGATTTTAAAGAAACACGATATAAAAGAAATGGAAGTACTGGGAAAAGAATTTGATCCATATTTTCACGAAGCGGTCGGAGAAGCAGTTGGCAAAGAAGAAAACAAAGATAAAATCATCCAAGTTCTTCAAAAAGGGTATATGATGGGCGATAGAGTTATTAGGCCGGCAAGGGTATATATCGGAAAGTAAGCCAAATAAAAAAATCTCCCGCACACTGTACGGGAGAAAAATAACTCTAAAGATCTTGCATCTCGTCATTCTTTTCTCTGGCGAGACGCATAAGATCACCCACTGTTCTGATAGATTCAATTTCTTCATCAGAAAATTCAATTCCGGTTTTCGTTTCGACATCAAGAATAATGACCTGTAGCTCTACTAGGTCTGCGCCGAAGTCATCAATAAAAGAAATTTCATCAGGAACATCTTCTACGTCTACCCAAAGATGATCAGCGATAGTTCTTCTTACAGTTTTATCGAATTTTTGAGAATCCATGATCCCTCCTAACGCTAAGATACCTATATCCTATCACAAGAATCAAATTTGTCAATATTAAACTAATTATATTCATTAAATTATTAAATATTAATTCTTAATTCTACAAAACTATGTCAAAAATATTAGGAATCGATCTCGGTACGACAAACTCTGCTATGGCTTATATTGAAGGCGGAGAACCAAAAATTCTGGAAAATAAAGAAGGTAATCGCACAACTCCTTCAATTGTTGCTGTCTCAAAAAAAGGCGACAGATTGGTCGGTCTTTTGGCAAAACGCCAAGCAGTTACCAATGCCAAAAATACTCTTTATTCATTAAAGCGCCTTATTGGTCGCCGATTTACTGATGCTGAAGTCCAAAGAGACTTAAAGCTTTTTCCCTTTGAAATGAAAGAATCAAAAGAGGGCGGTGTTGAGGTTAAAATGCAAGACAAATGGTATGCGCCAGCCGAAATTTCAGCAATGGTTTTACAAAAACTCAAAGCCGATGCCGAGGATAAACTGGGTGAACGTATTGAGGAAGCGGTGATTACCGTTCCGGCCTATTTTGATGATTCGCAAAGAAAAGCGACAAAAGATGCTGGTGAAATTGCTGGTTTTGAAGTAAAACGCATTATCAATGAACCAACAGCAGCCGCCTTGGCTTATGGATTAAACAAGAAAAAGGACGAACAAATTATTGTTTACGATTTTGGCGGCGGTACTTTTGATGTCTCAGTTCTTGAAGTTTCTCAAGATACGGTTGAAGTTAAGGCGACTGGCGGAGATACTCATTTGGGCGGAGACGATTTAGATCAAGTAATCATCAATTGGATTATCAGCGAATACAAAAAAGATCAGGGTATTGATTTGGGCAAAGACACATTAGCGCTTCAAAGATTAAAGGAAGCGGCCGAAAAAGCAAAACACGAACTTTCATCGACTGTTGAAGTTGATATCAATATTCCGTTTATCACAACTGACGAAGAAGGTCCAAAACACCTTGAAATAAAAATGACTCGAGCCAAACTCGAGGAACTTACAAAAGATTTTATTGATCGATCAATTGAAAAAACCAAGGATGTTCTAAAAGATGCCAAATTAGATATAAAAGATATTGACGAAGTTGTTTTGGTTGGCGGACAGACAAGAATGCCAGCTATTCAAGAAGCGGTCAAGAAATTATTTGGCGGCAAAGAACCTCACAAAGGCATCAATCCTGATGAAGTTGTCGCCTTGGGAGCGGCAGTTCAAGCCGGTATTTTCCAAGGAGATGTTAAAGATATTTTACTATTGGATGTTACACCTCTTTCCTTGGGACTTGAAACCTTGGGCGGTGTTTTTACAAAAATTATTGAAAGAAACACAACTGTTCCAACTTCAAAATCACAAATCTTTTCAACGGCAGCTGATAATCAGCCGTCAGTAGAAATCAATGTGCTTCAGGGAGAACGCTCCATGGCCTCTGATAATAAGACATTGGGAAGGTTTATTTTGGATGGAATTCCTCCATCTCCTCGCGGCATTCCGCAAATTGAAGTTACTTTTGACATTGATGCGAATGGTATTTTAAGCGTATCAGCCAAAGACAAAGCAACTGGTAAGGCGCAATCAATCAGAATTGAAGCATCCTCAGGCATTAGCAAAGAAGATATAGAAAAAATGAAACAAGAAGCCGAAGTACATAAAGAAGAAGATAAACAAAAACAAGAATTGATTGAAACAAGAAATCTCGCGGAAACCCTGATTTATACAACAGAAAAAACTATAAAAGATGCAGAAGGCAAAGTTAAGTCAGAAGATAAGACCGAAGTTGAAGAAAAAATAAAGGCGCTCAAGGAGATTAAAGACAAAGACGATAAAGATGCTATCAAGAGAGCAACAGAGGACTTGTCAAAAGTAATTCAAAGAGTTGGAACTGAATTATACAAACAAGCGGGGGCAGAGAAGAAAGCCGAGCCAGCTGCTGAACCAACCGGAGATGAAAATAAAAAAAATGACGAGCCGATCAAGGGTGATTACGAAGAAAAGAAAAAATGAAAGATTATTACGAGATTTTAGGAGTGTCTCGAGATGCCACTAAAGAAGAAATTAAGACGGCATTTCGCCGACTTGCCCACAAACACCATCCTGACAAAGGAGGAGATGAGGCCAAATTTAAAGAAATTAATGAGGCCTATCAAGTTTTGTCGAATGACGAAAAGAGAGCCCAGTACAATCAATTTGGCAGAACATTCGATAATGCGGGTCAACAGGGTGGCGGTTTTGATTTTTCGGGATTTTCCGATTATTTTTCTGGAGCGAATCAATCAGGTGGCGTGAAATTTGATTTTGGAAATTTTGATGTTGGCGATATTTTTTCTGATTTTTTCGGTGGAAGATCTGGTTATTCAGGCCCGACTCATACAAAAGGAGAGGACATGGAAATCAGGATTGACATTGATTTAGAAGAAGTTCTTCATGGCACAGAAAGAGAAATTACTCTCAATAAGTTTATTGGGTGTGATAAATGTTCTGGTTCTGGCGTTGAGCCGGGGACAAGGGTAAAAACTTGTGATGAATGTCAAGGAAAAGGACAAGTAACAACAATTCAAAGAACAATTTTGGGAAATTTTAAACAAGTCAGAACCTGTCTCAAATGTCGTGGCAAGGGAAAAATTCCTGAGAGATATTGTTCCGGGTGCAAAGGTCAAGGGAGGATAAAAGACAGAGAAACTTTGATTATAAAAATTCCAGCTGGCATTGAAGATGGTCAGGTGATAAAATTAACTGGAAAGGGAGGCGCTGGCAAAGAAGGAGACGCATCCGGCGATCTTTATGTTGTTGTTGGCGTGAAAGAGCATCGATTATTTAAACGCTTTGGGGCGAATTTAGTGATGGAGCAAACTATCAACTTTACCCAGGCGGCTCTAGGTGATAAGATAGAAGTTCCCACTCTTGAAAATGAAGTTGTTTTAAGGATTCCTCAAGGCATAGAATCTGGTCAGGTTGTTGCGCTTGAAGGAAAAGGATTGCCTCATTTCAATCAAACAAGACGAGGAGATATTTTGGTAAAAATTAAAGTTACAACTCCTCGCAAAATCTCTCATCGCGCTAAAGAACTTTTAGAACAACTTAGAAGCGAACTCTAATTTAATTTGTTAGTAAAAACATGAACTTGGCAAATCTGCTCAAGGCAACACCTCTTGTATCTTGGGATTTTCTAATGATTTTGGGAATTTTTCTTTTTTTCTCAGTACTAGGATTTTTTTGGAAAAAGAAAAGAATGCTGACGATAATATTATCCTTGTATCTTGCTCGGCTCTTCTTAGCTCTTTTTGGAGCGCCTGCGTTTGCAAAAGATTTGAAACTTGGACCATTAACACCAGAAGTCGTCGTCTTTTGGGTTTTCTTTATAGCGCTTTTCCTGTTATTTGCAGCCGGAGGAATTGCAATGAGCGCTTCATCGGGCAAGAAAGAAAGCAAAAGCAAAAAAGCGCGCTACAAGTCAATAAAAGGGCTAGCGTATGGCTTCTTCAGCGCGGGGCTATTCTTAAATCTCAGTCTTGCCTTAATGAGCGCAACATTTATTAGCGATCTATCTGTTTTAGGAAAGAATATTTTTACAGGAGAGATTGTCAATATTGCTTGGACAATTATTCCTTTGGTTATAATGTTTTTCTTGAAATAAAATATAATGGAAAATTTGGTAATTTATCGAAAATATCGTCCTCAAACATTTGCTCAAGTCATAGGACAAGATCATCTTGTTAAAACTGTGACCTACGCAATTTCTCAGGAAAAGCCAGCACATGCTTATCTTTTTTCCGGAACTCGAGGCGTTGGAAAGACTACAGTTGCTAGACTAATTGCTAAAGCGCTGAATTGCGAAGGACGAACTACGAACTATGAAGTACAAAGTACGAAGAAAGAAGGACAAGGTATAGAAAAAAAGAAACTTCATACTTCGGACTTCAAGCTTCAGAGTTCTTACGAGCCGTGCAATAAATGCGCTAGTTGTGTTTCTATCGACCTTTCAAGATCAGTTGATTTACTTGAACTTGATGCCGCTTCTCATCGAGGCATTGATGAGGCAAAGAGTTTGATTGAGTCGGTAAAATATCCGCCAGTCAATTCAAAATACAAAGTTTTTATAATTGATGAAGTTCATATGTTGACAAAAGAGGCGTTTAATTCTCTTTTAAAAACGATCGAAGAACCGCCTCCATACGCGGTTTTTATATTAGCAACCACGGAACCACAAAAAGTTCCTCAAACAATTATTTCAAGGTGCCAATACTTTGAACTTAAACGCTTGTCGGTTGAAGATATCAAGACTAAGCTTAAAATGATTATAAAAGAAGAAGGCATTACTATGGATAAGCGCAGTCTCGATTTTATTGCGCGAGGTGGAAGAGGGTCTTTCAGGGATATGGAAAGCTTGCTAGAACAGATTATCTCTCAATCAAAAAAAGATATTACATGGCAAGATCTTGAAGATATTTTGGGAATTGTCAGTCCCGAAGCAGTCAGGAATTTTTTGGGAATAGTTTTTGATAAAGATGCAAAAAAGGCAATAAATTTTATTGGAGAAATATTTAGCAGAGGCAAGGATCTTGAACAACTTAACACGCAGATTATCGATTATTTAAGATTAACTATCTTAGGAAAGATTGACAAAACGCTTCTAGAAGCTCATAATCTAGATAAAATCGAAGAAGAGGAAATCGTTGAGTTGGGTAAGAAAATCCAAGAAGCAAAAGCGCTTAGGCTTATAGAATTGTACGCCAAAGCGCATCGAGAAGTTAATCAATATCCGTCGTCAGAAATGTCAACGGAAATTGCCACTATCGAAGCAGTGGAAATACTTAAATAATAGATATTTATTGATACGAATAGATATTAATTGCTTGCCTGTCCGAAGCTCAAAGAGCGAAGGATGGTCATCCTGAACGGAGTGAAGGATCCTATGTTCAGAACGACAAATTCTATTTTTTCACTTTACACTTTTAACAATCGAACCAAGGTGGTATAATTATGAAATATATAACCCTGGTTCATAATGCCCAAACTAAAAGAAAAACAAAAAGCAATTCAATTGCGAAAAAAGGGATATTCTTATTCTGAAATTTTAAAAGAAATTTATGTGGCAAAATCCACTCTATCTTTATGGTTACGAGAAGTTGGGTTAAGCAAAAAACAAGAACAAAGATTGACAGATAAGAAATTAGCCTCTATGAAAAGAGGATGGGAAAGTTGCAGAAGAAAAAAGATTTTAATTACAGAGGAAATAAAGCATAAAGCTGAAGAAGAGGTAGTAAAATTGAAGATAGATAGAAAAGAATTATTATTAATAGGAATAGCGCTGTATTGGTGTGAGGGGCACAAAGAAAGAGACAAAGGATCCCCAGTAGAATTTAGTAATTCGGATCCTTATCTAATAAAATTATTTCTTAAATGGCTTCATGATATTTGCGAAGTTCCTAAAAAGGATATTATATTCAGAATTTTTATTCACGAGAATTCGAGAGATAGATTAAAAAAAGTTCAACATTATTGGTCTGGTATTACAGGTTTTTCTGTTGAGCATTTTTTAAAAATAAGCTGGAAAAAACACAATATAAAAACAAACAGAAAAAATGTAGGCGAGAATTACTTCGGCGTATTAAGAGTTATTGTAAAAAGGAGCACAAACTTTAATAGGAAAATCCAAGGTTGGATAATGGGTATTTGTAAAAGTTGCGAGGTCGTCTAATGGTAGGACAGGAGACTTTGAATCTTCTAATCCAGGTTCGAGCCCTGGCCTCGCAGCCAACTTGAGCGTAGTTCGAGCGTACGAGTCGCGTTCGATTCCAATTTTATCAGAAATTAAACTTTCTCGACGCGAGAGAATAAAACTATGACAAAAAGGATGGGTTTTTCCATCTGTTTTTTTATTTTTAGATTTTAGTTATCAACAGTTGACAATCAGGTTATCATATGATAACCTTGATGTACGTTGTCCTGTCCTAAAATTTATAATATGGAAAAAGAAAAATATATAACTACAAGTGAATTCGCAAAATTACTTGGGATAAGCAGAGTTGCCTCTCTCAAGCAAATAAAGAAAATGGCCAAAGACGGCAAGATTAAAATTGTTGAATTCGGTAAAAGTTTTGTGGTAGAAAAATCTTCTCTACCAGTTGATATTAAAGAACGGATAGCAAGTCAACAAAAAGAAATAGCCGAAAAAGTTACAAAAATTGGAGAAAAAGCCGGTAAAGATTTAGATTTTGAGAAAGAACTTTGGAAGGCAGCTGATAGATTACGTGGAAATATTGATGTTTCTGAATATAAACATATTATTCTAGGACTTTTATTTTTAAAATATGTTTCGGATTCTTTCTATCAAAGACGCCTAAAGCTGAAAGAATGGGTAAGTGATCCTCAAAATAAAGATTATTATGTTTCTAATGAACAAAATAGAAAGGTTATTATTGACGATAAAGATCAATATAAAAAAGATGGCGTGTTTTATATACCAGAAAACGCTCGCTGGGAATATTTGCGAGATCGTGCAATGCACAACGATATTGGAAAATATATTGACGAGGCGATGGAAGCAATTGAAAATGAAAACCCAAAACAATTAAAAGGAGTGCTTCCTAGAATTTATACTCAAACCAAACTTGAAAGCCAAATTCTTGGAGAATTAGTAAATATATTTTCGAAAATTACATTTGACCACGATATCGAAAAGGAAAAAGATCTTTTAGGCAGAGTCTATGAATATTTTCTAGGCCAATTTGCCTCGAGCGAAGGGAAGCGTGGTGGAGAATTTTATACTCCGCGCTCTATTGTTAGATTAATCGTTGAGGTATTGGAGCCACATGAAAATTCTCGCATATTTGATCCTGCTTGTGGTAGTGGAGGAATGTTTGTGCAATCAAGCGAATTTTTGAGAATACATAAAAAAGATTCTTCAAAAATTTCTTTCTTTGGACAAGAAAGTAATTTTACAACCTTACGGCTCTGTAAAATGAATTTGGCCATTCGTGGAATTTTTGGTCAGATAGAAATTGGCAATTCTTATTACGACGATAAGTTTCCTGATTTGCGCGCAGATTTTGTGATTGCCAATCCCCCCTTTAATGCTGAATGGGAGCCGGGAAGATTAAGCGATAAAGATCCGAGAATAAAATACGGGATTCCGCCTTCAGGAAACGCTAATTTTATGTGGATTCAACACTTCATCCATCATTTAGCGCCGAATGGTATGGCTGGATTTGTAATGGCAAATGGTGCTTTAGCGGTTAGTGGTAGAGATGGTGAAATTAGAAAAAAAATAATCGAAGATGATTTAATAGATGTGGTTATTGCCTGTCCGCCAAAACTTTTTTACAATGTTGCACTTCCAGTTTCTTTATGGTTTGCTAGTAAAAATAAAAAGAACGGTAGATTTAGAAGTAGAGAAAACGAAACATTATTTATTGATGCGCGCGAAACTTTTGAATCGATATCTCGAAAACAAGTTGTTTTTACTGAAGAAAATATCCAGAAAATTGTCGGAACTGTTCGTCTGTGGCGAGGAGAAAATCATGGGAGCGAATATAAAGATATTGCCGGTTTTTGTAAGTCGGTCAAAAGAGAAGAAATTGCTAAAAATGGATATGTTTTATCTCCTGGTAGATATGTTGGTGTAACCGAAGAAGAAGATGATGGCGTGCCTTTTGAAGAAAAAATAAACAAATTGACGGGCGAATTAAAACAATATTTTGAAGAAGGTCGAAAATTAGAAGAAGAAATCGAAGAAAATTTAAAGAAAATAAAACTATAAAAATATGGTCGAGTTTAATTTCTATAAAGACTTATTAGTACCTCTTGGATCTGCAGTAGTTGGTGGTGGGATTGTTGCTGTTATTAATTATTATCTTGGCATAAAAAAAAGACGAGAAGAATTAAAGGAAGAATTTAAAAGAAAAGCATACGGCGATTTTTTTGACAAAGCAAGGTCTTTCCTAAATGATCCAAATCTAAGTAAAAAAGAAATTATTGATCGTCAAAAAGAATTTATTGGAAAGTATTACAACGAAATTATGGTTTCTGCCCCCAAAGAGATAATAAGAGCAACTGAAGATTTTTTTAATACAGTAAGCATAATTCGTGCGGATAAAGACGAAAAAACAGAAGCACTCGATAAATTATTAAAAAGTATTAGAAAAGATTTAGGATTAGATGACGTTCCAGATCTAGAAAGATTATTTATGTGTTACACTCCCAACGTTGATCAAATAAACAAGGAAAAACCTGATGATGAAGAATAAAACTTGGCGGAAGATAAAGTTGGGAAAATAATTATTTGTTAAAATAATTTTGAAATGACAATAGGAGAATCAATAAACGCAATCATTTTACTTATCACAGCAATTATTGTTTTGGTTTATACTCGTGCTATGCAGAAAAGCAACGAAATCCAGGAAAGACCAGCTCTGAATTTATATTTAAGAGAATCGAAAGTTGGACAAAATACTGAACGTACGCTTAGGTTAAGAAACGTTGGCAATGGTCCAGCGTACAATATAAAATTTTTTGGCATTGAAGCGGCTAAATATACATACTATCCATATTTTAATGAGCCAAATCCAATTTTAGAAAAAGGAGGGGATGAAAAACCTATTAATCTTTGGGTGGCAACGCCAGATGGCGGAGCCGAAGTTTATAATCCAATGGGATTTGAACTTTTCCTGAAGCGTCTTTTTAATACAGAGATCATTAAAGATGGAAAATATGATGATGTTGCGCGATCTGCGTGCGTATTCTTAATTACTTACGAGGGCATAAATAGTAAAAGATATTATTCAGTGTTTCGTATTTATTCAAAAATAATTCCATTGTTATCTGTTTATGAACTAGTTGTGGAATTCATTAGTAACGGGCAAGGACAGATCGATATGGAGATAGCTAAAGATTTATGTAACGCAAAAGTAATCATGAAGAAAAATGATCAATAATAATACACAAACTAAAACTAAAACAACTTGGCGAAAGGTGAAGTTGGGAGAGGTCGTTGATATTAACAAAAGATCTATTGATCGAAATTTTTCTTTGAAAGAAATAGAATATATTGATATTTCTTCAGTTAAAGAAGGCAATTTATTTGGAACTACTAAATATAATTTTTCTGAAGCGCCTGGCAGAGCAAGAAGGTTATTATTAACTGGGGATACGATTATTTCCACTGTTCGGCCAGAAAACAAATCTTTTTATTATATCAAAGAACCAAAAGATAATTGGGTAGCCTCTACTGGTTTTGCGATTTTATCACCAAAAGAAAATACTGACCCTAGATTTATATATTATTTAGTAACGAGAAAAAAGTTTATTGATTACCTTGCTAGTAATACAAAGGGGTCTGCCTATCCAGCTATAGGAATAGATTTAATCGGAGAGGCGGAAGTTTTAATTCCAGATCTCCCAGAACAAAAGAAGATTAGCGATCTCATTTCGGCTTTTGATGATAAGATTGAGTTGAATAATAAAATCAATCAGAACTTAGAGCAAACGGCTCAGATGATTTTTAAGGAATGGTTTGTGAAATTTAGATTCCCAGGCCACAAAAAAGTAAAAATGATTGATTCTGAATTGGGAAAAATTCCGGAGGGATGGAGGGTTTCAAGCATAGGCGAGGAATTAGAAACTATTTTAGGCGGTACTCCATCAACAAATAATAAAGAATATTGGGACAAGGGCAATATTCCATGGATAAATTCCGGGGCACTAAATGATTTTCCGCTAATAAAAACAACTGCCTTTATTACAGAATTAGGTTTAAAAAATTCAGCAGCGAAATTAATGCCGACAAAAACTACTGTTTTACCAATGGTAGTTTCTATAGGGAAACCAGTAAGTATCAGTATTCTTGCCGTAGAATCAAGTGGGAATCAATCTGTTGTCGGAATTATTGGTAACGATAAAATCTCGCCTGAGTACATATATTTTTGGATTAAATTTAAAAAGAAAGAAATATACGGGAATATTACTGGTGGAGCTCAGCAACACATCAATAAGAATGTTGTTGATTCTACAATGATTTTAACTCCGGATGATAAAATTATGAATTTATTTGATAAAATAGCGAAGTCAATGATGGATTCGATAATAAACAATTCTTTAGAAAATCAAAAATTAACCTCTCTTCGCGATTTGCTTTTACAAAAACTAATGGGCGGAGAAATACTAGTGAAATCTAAATGAATAGTTATATGAGAATTACCAAATTACAACTTAAGAATTTTAAGTTTTTTTCAGACCTTACCATAGAAAATATACCAAGGGAGTCAGAAATTGTTTTACTTGTAGGCCCAAATGGGACTGGAAAAAGTTGTGTATTTGACGCTTTTAATTATTTTGCATTTAGAAGTAAACATAATACCGGAGCGCAAGATGACGAATACTATAAAAAAGAAAAAGACAAAACGATAGAAATAAGCTTTTTCGATGGAGATAACAACAAAATTGATCTTCCTGTTTTTGGAAACAGAATGGTTAATTTTTATGGTAGATCATCTTATAGGTTTACTAGTAAAATACAACGAGAATCGATCAGTTCAGGAGTTGCTGCGCGCGTATTTAATGATCAAGATGCACCTACAACGTATTCAGAGCTTGATCAAAGAATAGAAAATGATATAGAAAAAGCATTGGGTGAGTTTATTCAAGCAGTTCAGGCACAGACCGGAAAAACCGACAAAGAAATCGTAAACCAAGTCATTGGCAAATTAAACGAAAGTCTAAAGACTATTTTTCCTGATTCTAGTTTGCAGTTAAAAAGAATTATTGATCCTCATTCAGATTCAAATAGTTCAAAAATAGATTTAGAATTTTCTAAAGATAAAAACATTTTTAGGTTTCGTAATTTAAGTTCTGGAGAAAAAGAAGTCGTGGATATTATTTTTAATTTTCATCGCAGAAAAGACACTTGGATAAAAGACGGTATTTATTTTATTGATGAACCAGAATTACATTTGAACACTAAGATCCAAGCTCTCCTTTTAAGAGAATTGCATAGGCTTTGTAAGGAAGTTAACGCTCAGCTATGGATTGCTACGCACAGTCTTGGCTTCTTGAGAGAAGCACAAGATTTAAAAAGAAAAAATTCGAGTCTAGTCGCAATTATTGAATTTAAGCAAGAATTGGCAAATAACATTGATCCGGTTAAGCCAATCCGAGGTGCTAGAGACGACTGGAAAAGAATATTTCAAACGGCGCTAGAAGATATTACTGGATTGATGGCTCCTAAAATAATTATTTATTGTGAGGGTCCATTGGCTAATTCTTTAGATGAAACAATATTTAATACAATTTTTTCAGAAAAAGATGATTGTTTATTTGTCTCTGCCACGAACAAGAGTGAATCAATAAAATATGCGGGAGTTGCCCTTACGATTCTAAATAAAGCATTTGACGATGTAAAAATTATAAACCTCGTAGATCGAGACAACGAAGAAACTATACCCAAAAATTCCCATGTGGAAATACGTAAACTTGAGAGACTAGAATTTGAAAATTATCTTTTCGATTTTGAAATTATCAAAAAATCATTTCCAGTTGTTACTAAAGATAAATACGACAAAATAGTTTCTGATATTGAAAACGGCAATGTCAAATCAAGAATCTCTGATTTGATAACTGAAACAGAAGAATCTATTAGCGAAAAAGATTTTAAAATAAAATTAGCAAAAAACATAATACGAAATACCGAAATATATAAAAAACTTCATAAAATAATATTTGAGTAAAATATGACACAAAATTTTAACGAAAATACATTAAGCGAACAGCCGATTATAAATTGGCTCAAAGAGCTTGACTACGATTACGAATTTGGACCAGATCTGGCTCCTGGTGGGAGTTTGCAAGAACGGAATTCTTTCCGCGAGGTTATCTTATTGCCGCGCTTAAGACGATCGCTTAATCGTCTCAATCCGCATCTACGCGGACTTATTGATGGTCCAGTTGATGATCTTTTGCGCGTTGAACATCCAAGTTTAGATATCGCCAATAAAGAGGCATATAAATTGCTGACCGAAGGCGCGAAAGTGCGCATCTTCGATAAAGACGGCGAAGAGCAATATGTTAAAGCTAGATTTTTTGATTTTGATAATCCGCTAAATAATGAATTCCTAGTTGTAAATCAATTTGCTATTCAAGGTATTGAAAATGTTCGCCGACCAGATCTAGTGGTTTTTATAAATGGAATTCCGATTGCAATGTTCGAAGTAAAAAGTCCGACAACCGAAAGCGGAACAGTCAGATCTGCTTTTTACCAATTACAGGATTATAAAAAAGATATTCCAGATATTTTTAAATATAATCAGATATTAGTTATTAGCGATTTATTGCAGGCAAAGCATGGAACAATTTCTTCCGCTTGGGAATGGTTTTCTACTTGGAAAGGAATTGAAAGCGAGGACGAAAAAAATCAAGGAGTTTCCGAATTAGAAGTTTTAGCACAAGGAATGTTTAATAAGAAGAGATTATTGGATATTATTCAAAACTTTATAGTTTTTGAAGCAGATAGCGAAAAAGACACAAGCAAATTTACTAAAAAGATATGCTTGTATCACCAGTATTTTGGAGTAAATAAGGCAATCCAAGAGACCAAACGAGCAACTGAGCCGAACGGGAATAAAAAGATTGGCGTATTTTGGCACACACAAGGAAGCGGAAAATCGCTTTCAATGGTTTTTTATATAAATAAGGCTAAAAGATTAGCCGAACTTAAAAGCCCGACATTTGTATTTCTGACAGACAGAAACGACCTTGATGGACAATTATATAAAACATTTTTAAGAACCGGTTATTCGACAGCTAATCAAGCTGAGACCATAAAAGATTTAAATGAAAAATTAAGAACAGCAGGCGCTGAGCTGATTTTTACGACTATTCAAAAGTTTGAAACTGAAAACGAGATACTTTCTGGGCGTGACAATATTATTGTTGTCGCTGACGAAGCCCATCGCTCACAATATGCTAAATTAGCTGGCAATGTGCGCATCGCCTTACCAAATGCCGCATTTATGGGCATCACTGGTACGCCAATCAGTTTACAGAATCGAGATACTCGATTAGTGTTTGGCGAACACATTAGTGCTTATCAAATAAATAAAGCTGTTGAAGATGGAGCAACGGTTCCTATTTATTATGAGGGAAGACTTGTGCCACTTCATTTAACCAATGACTTTATTGATGAAGAATTCGAAGATTTAATGGCTGAACAGGAATTTGATATAAAAGAAAGCGTTAAAAGAAAATGGGCAAGATTAGAGCAAGCAGTTGGCGCTTCACAACGCTTAAAACAAGTTGCAGAAGATATTGTTGATCATTTTAATAATCGTGGACTAGAAGGGAAAGGAATGGTTGTGACAATGAGTCGAAGGATTGCTGTTGAGATGTATGAATTGATTTCAAAAATTTCGGGAGCACCTAAAATCGCCGTGGTTATTTCAAAACCTGAGGATTTTAAGGGGAAAATTCAAAAAGAACTAAATTATAAAGAATTGGAAAAGCAATTTAAAAATCCCGATGATCCGCTAAAAATGGTTATAGTTTGCGATATGTGGCTAACTGGTTTTGATATTCCGCCACTTCATACAATGTATATAGATAAACCATTAAAAAATCATAGCTTGATGCAGGCGATTGCAAGAGTAAATAGAGTTTTTAAAGATAAACCAGGTGGTTTGATAGTTGATTATATTGGCATTGCAGACAATCTGAAAAAAGCATTAAGTATTTATAGTTCCGACATACGCAAAGAAGCAATGATCCCCTTACAAGAGATTATTAATAAGATGCTCGAAAAATACGATGTGGTGAAGAATATGTTTACTGGAATTGATTATTCTGGTTGGAGAAAATTAGAAAGCATCGATTTGGCACAGTTATTTCAAAAAGCGATAAATTCAATTATTACAGACGAAAAAACAGGGATGTTGGATGAAGAAACGAAAAATAGATTTTTAAAAGAGAGTGAAATTTTATTTAGAGTTTTTGCCCTAGCGATGCCTAATCATGAAGCAGTAAAGATTAGAGATGATGTGGTATTTTTTCAGGCCATTAAAAAAGCGATTGTTAAAAGAATAGTCATAACCGAAACATCCGAAATTGATATGAAAATAGAATCTGCCTTGAAAGAATTGGTGTCGAAAAGTATCGCCGCAGAGGGAGTGATCGATATTTTCGCTATGAAGGATAAAAATAAACCGGATATTTCTATTTTTGATGAAAAATTTCTAGAAGAAGTAAAAAATATGAAATTTAGGAATTTGGCGATTGAAGCCTTGAGAAAGTTATTGCAAGACGAATTGAGGATTAGAATTAGAAAGAATGGAGTTAGGTATAAGTCTCTTGCAGAATTACTAGATCAGATTATAGAGGAATACGAAAACAATATTATTAATTCGACTAAAGTTATAGAAAGGTTACTTGATTTGGCTAAAGAAATTAAATCGGCAGAAAATGCCGGTATAAATTTAGGACTTAGCGAGGAAGAGGTTGCTTTTTATGATGCCGTTTCTGTAGCCAAGAAATCAGAATTAAAAAATGGAGAATTAAAGAATTTAGTTAAGGAACTGGTCGGAGTTATTAAAAGAGATATCACCGTTGATTGGACTAATAATGAAATTATTAAATCTCGGATTAGGGCTGATGTAAGATTATTATTATTGCGCAATAAATTTGTGCCAGAAGAAACGGAAAATGTTTTAAAATTAGTGCTTGATCAGGCTTTTTCATTATATAGGGACTTTAGTACGGCTGGAGCGAAAAGTTATTAGCGAAAAGCAGGAAACGAACACTATGTTTGGAAAAAGCCCAAAAGAGCAAAAAGAAAAAACATTGACTGCATTTAAATTTTATAAAAATATTCATTAATTTATGCCAGACGAAGAAATAAAAAGAATAATGAAAGAATATGATTTGGATGAGAATGATGCAGAAAAACTGCAAGAAATAACCGAAGAATATGGAATTGACGAAGAAGAGGCAGTTGAACTTTTGAATGATTTATAAACTTGATAAGAAGTGGCAATTGTAAAAAAGCACCCAAATCGGGTGTTTTTTAGTTTGTAGCGATAAACAATTTATAGTTTATTTAACCTTTTAATACCACTTTTTTGTTATTTAGAACAATTTCACTTTTCAAACATCCAAGTAGTTCTCTTTTTTCGACAACAGATCCATCTTTCAAAATATACTTAGCGTAATTGCGTATATCGATGTCACCAACTTCTATTTTATTTTTATTTCCTAATATGAATTTTTGAAATTTCTTAAATCTTTCTACTTCAATTTTTATCTTTTCTTTCATTCCGATTTCGTCTAAATCTATTTTGTCTAATAATTGTTCAAATTGTTTTAAGAGATCCGTTTCGTTTATGTAACCGCATTTACAATTTCTATCCTTCGACTTATTACAACCATAATAAACATGTCTGTTAACGGTCCCATCTTTAAGTTTTTTAAACTTTTCATCAGCGCATATACCAGAACCACATAAACCGCAGGTCATTAGTCTGGTGAAAGCGAATTCTTTGCCCTCTGATTTTATAACCTGACTTTTTACTTGTTGCTGAACCACATCAAATAACTCTTTGGTAATAATCGGCTCGTGTTTTCCAGTATACCAATTACCGCTTTTGATAGGGTATTCGAACACGCCGTAGTAAAATGGATTTTGAAGTATTAAGTAGATATTACTGAGAGTCAAACCCTTGTTTCCATTTATACTTTTAAAATTAATTTCAAATTTTAACCAATTATATATTTTGCGACCACTCCATTTTTCATAAGCAACTTTCTCAAACATTTTCTTGACAATAGGGGAGCGCTCGGGATCTATTACCGCCTGGCATTTTCTATCCATATGCCTTTCGTTAAAATAACCAACAGGCGGTTGACCTGGTCTTAATCCCATTTCGCACCTTGTTCTTAATCCCCTCTTCACATTAATACTTTTATTATCGTTTTCTAGTTTTGCCTGAGAACACAGGATCATTAATAAAAACTTTTCATTTGGTGAATTGGTAAAAGTTTGTCCATATGTTCGTATGCCCAATAAAAGTTTTTGATCCATTAAATCAACAAGCGATCCGAGATCACCTGCATTTCTACTTAATCTGTCTGGAGCCCAGGTAAGGATTCCATTAAATCTTTCTCTTCTTATATCTTCAAGTATCTCTTTAAAAACAGGTCTTTGTCCCGAATCTTTTGCTGAATGTGATTCTCTGCGAATATCGATAATTTCAAGTTCTTCTCGCTCGGCAATAGCCAACATTTCCTTCACCTGTGACTCAATGGACAAGGCCTGAAGTTCGTCTGACTCAGTTGATTTACGAGCATATAAACAATACTTAATTTTTTTTGTTGGAGTAATGATTTCTTCTCCAATTCGTGCAGATGTATATGTTTCCATATATCAATGATGACAGAAAACAGGGCTTTGCTAAGCCCTGTCTGTTGGCAATATGTTGACAACTCCCCAGAATTAAACCCAACTTACTCTTGGAACAAGTACTGGATTTTCTATAACATTCAAGACAAGGATTGAAAAAGCGTCTGCTAGATCATCGTGTTTTTCAACTCCAAAGTTTACTAGTTGATTAATGAGTTCTTTCGCACCTTCCTGGGGGAAAAGAATTTTTCCACTCTTAATCCAATTACTAGTTAGTACGACTCTGGTGTGTTTATCTTGATTGCCTGGATTACTTGTTTTGATATTGCAGATACCTTCACTTTCTAATTGTTGGGGTAATGATCTCTGATAGGCAACGCTTTCAATAATTAGACTTGGAGGATTCTTGCCTTTTTCATAGTAAGTTTTGGTTATAACTTTGCACAACGCAACTGTTTCGGGGAATGATATGCGCCGGTTAACGATCCCGGGAAGAATGTATATTTTAACATCATTGCCTTCACCAAGAAGTACGGCAGGAACCATGGCTGTATAATCAGCTGTATCTCTCAGAGATATGGCTAAATCTGTGCCAATTCTTATCTCAGTATTTAATGGATATCCTTGGCAATCCTTTAAACCAGTTGGTATTTCATTATAGTACTGGATCCACTCACGATGAATTGGTTGTTCGTTATTGGGGACGATACGTAACATATATTCTCTCTGCCAGGCAAATTCGTTATTAGATTTTCTTTTCTCTTTTTCGATATCTTCCATTGAAGGATATTTCCCGGGCCATAGAATAACTCCATTACTTATAAGCGGATATTCTTTAAATACTCCGTCTATTTTTTTATTTTCGATATCTTCTTTAATCCGCATAAGTAACGAATCTTCATGAAGGAGATTGCCTACAAGAACAAATCTAGTATTTTTCTGACCAATAGGAATAACTTCACTAGTCCACCATTCATATGTCTTATTTCTACCTTCTCGTGTTTTTGTCGAATCTAGGTCTTCTACGTCATCGCCAACAACAAGATCGGGACGGTACTGGTTATGTCGTAATCCACGAATGCCTTGTTCGGAAGAGGCTGCCGTAATTCGCACATTAAGTTTTGAAAACACCAAAGTAGATGATCCCCATTCATTTGATTCTTCACAGAATGGTCCAAGGTCATTTTTAAGAAGCGTATTGCTTTCAAGTTCACTGCGAAGATTCATCATATATTGTTTTGCTTGGGTTTGCGTTTTGGCAAGAACCAGAACGAATTTTTTATGTTGTTCGCCAAGGATTGCCCATATTGGGTACGAAGTGGTCAGAATGGTCGATTTACTACTTCCGCGAAAAGCAACAATAAAGAGATTACCAAAACTCTCATTCTCAGTTAGATCAAATATTTCATTGTGGAATTCTGCTGTTGGAAATGTTACATAATGAGCGAAGTAGAAGTGAAAGAAATGCCAATGACTTTTTTTAGTTATTGCTATTCTCACTTTCCTGTCCTTTATCATTGTTTCCACTAATTGTCGTGATATTGTTTTTGTCTGTGTCATTTTTTTGATGGTTACTAATAATGGTTGAACTTAATTCAAGAGCTTCACGCACGATTTTTTCTTGTTCGGGCGTAAGCTCTTCACTGTACTCCTTGGTGGTAATTTCCACCTTGTTTTTGTAATTATCATTCCTGTGCTTAAGCCAGAATGATATCGGACCCCAGTTCTTTTCCTTAATCATTGTAAGTAGTTGACTCTCGCTCATATCGTTTACGAAATCAACCCCCTCAGACATTGCCCTATCCATTTCTTTTGTAAAAGATGGATCTTCTTTTTTCCAACGATAAACGCTATTTCGAGAAATACCTGTTTTCTCGCAAGCAACTTGCACTATGGGAATTTTCCTAAGTTCTTCAAAGAATTTGTTTTGTAGTTTATTTTTTTTCATAAATTTATATAATTTTTACATTTTTACCTGTAAGGTTTTTGTATCGTCTAATAATGAGGTCGCAAAATCGTGGTTCAAGCTCACATCCATACACTTTGCGATCAAGAAGTTCTCCTGCGACAAGAGTGCTTCCAGAACCAAGAAAGCTATCAAGAATGATGTCTCCAGGTTTTGTGCACCGCTTAATTGCTTTTTCGTGGAGGGTTGGAGGCTTAGATGTTGCATGTTCATAATCTTTTGCGGACAATCGCTTAACTGTCCAAACGTCAATAAACTCATTTACTTCATCAAGAAGACTATTGCCTGTCGTTAATTCTCTATTGAGTACTTCATTAAGGCTAGTAACAGACTCTGCAAGATATGGTCTCCCACGAACTCCGTAAACTGCCGGCTCATAGACTTTATTGAATGCCACTTTTGGTACAGGGTTCTGATTATTTTTGAGCCAGAGGCATACTCGTTTGTTACTAATACCAAGCGAACGGTATACATCTTGAATCAATCCTATGTAGATTTGATCACACCAATAAAATACGTGCGTATCGGGATGTGATACCGCAAGCGCTGATTCTAAGCTTTCTCTGATAAAAGTTTTGTATTCTTCGAATGTTCGTGAATCATTTACATTTCCACCATAATCTTTATTGCCTCCAATTCCACCGTCGTAATCGACACCTAGATTATAAACAGGGTCCGAATAGATCATTGACACTTTCTCGTCTCCGAGAAGTTTTTTTAATGTTTCGGGTTTTGTTGAGTCTCCACAAATAATTTTGTGTTTTCCAAGAATAATTACATCTCCAAGTTTTGTTTTCGGCTTTGTAATTGCTTTTAATTCTTTATCAACATCAAAATCATCATCTTTGACTTCTTTATCTTCGTCCCAGAATTTTGCTATCTCTAAATCATCGAATCCTGCAAGTTGGAGAAGATCCATATCAAATGACCTCAAAGATTCAAAATCCCAATCTCCACCCAGTTTATTTGAGGCGATAAGGTACTGTTTTGATTCTTGATCTGTAAGTTTACGATTTGGTATCCTTACATCGATAATTTCATCACCACGACCAAGTAGCTGAAGCGCTTTTGTGCGCTGGTGTCCTGCAAGGATACGACCATCTAGATCGATAGCGGGGATCTCTACTAGGTCATATTTTCGCAAGCTCTTTTTAATATCTGACATTTGTTTGTCAGTGATTTTACGAGGGTTAATCTCTTGAGGAACAAGATCGTTCACTCGTTTTTTAACAGTTGTCCATTGTAGTTTCTTCATATATTTAATTTTACTTTTTAATAATTGTAATAAAAACAAATAAAAACGCCCAAACACTCATCCGTACTGCATCGTACAGATATGTGTCTGGGCGTTCCAGACTTGCACTGCTAATTGTGAGTCCAGTTTACAACAATGTCATGTTTTGTCAATACTTACTTATCCACAGGGCTTTTTTTAGCTACGCAATAAGATAAACCCAAGGAAATATCCGTAGTTCTAAAATAATTATCTTCTTTACAACTTCCACATTTTATTTCTATATGACCTCCGGCATTATGTTCAACGCTTATTTCGGTATATGCAGTTTCTCCATATGTTTTGCGGAGTATATAAAAAGTATTATCCCTTTTCTCTCCAATTACTTTTCCGCAATTTTTGCAGTAAATTCGTATTCTTTTTGGCATTCTTGTTAATTAATTATTCTATAAGAAATTATATCATTTATGTGTATTTATATAAAGCTGAGCTTTGACACTACTTATAATAAAGAGCTACAATTGTAAGGAAAAGAGATCACTTTTATATACTATAAAAACACATTAAATTATTATAACAACAGGACTTCAAGACACAAATAACCCAAGAATTTATTATGACAGATTATGAAATTTGGCACGACGAAAACAAAGGAAAAAGTTCTGTCAATGAATATTGGCACGGAATATTATTTGTGCCTCTTAATAAGAAAAAAGATATAATAGAACTTTTAAAAAAAATTCGTGACGAACATAAATGTTCTTATGATAACAATAACCTAAAATTCTCGGGTTGCCTAAAAAAATCTCAGCGAGGAAGAATAATAGCTAATAATTTATCATTGTTTTCGCATTTGTTAATAACAAAACAAACAGGAATAAGCACAAAAATTTATAATAGAAGTGGAAGGGATTCTTTCCGTAAGAAATTTAGCCATTTTCTAGAGATCAATGATCTGTTTGGTTGTAAGTTTGCGTTATTGCAAATTCCCGATAATCATAAGAATTTTGATAAGTATCCGATGACATATCCCGAAAGGGTTGAGACAACTTTTCGTTTTGTTTTCATGGGATCAATGCATTTATTTTTTAGCGCAGCCAATCCAATTAATATTAAAGAATTCTGTTTTGATGGACATGAACATCATGGGAATGGAATTAGTCTTAATAGAATTACAAAAGGAGAACTGAGAGACTACTGTAATATTGATAAAACATGCTATATTGATGATAGACAGCTTCATGACAGAGACATCAATAGTGCAATAATGATGTTGTTTGTTGATAACATTATCGGTGCGTGGGTTGCAAAGATCCAAAATTGGGAAAATTCAGAGAAGGTTTCATATCCAATTAATGGCATATATGAAAGACTTCGGGACAATGGAATTATTAGGAACAAAAATAGTAGATGGTACAATAGTATCTCAGTTTCAAAATTAGAAATTATTGACGGAGAAATTAAATTTCCAAATTTTTTCCAAAATTGTCTACAGCAAAGTTTATTTTCATAATAACAAATAGAGAATATGACGGATCTATCAAACGAACGAATTCAAAAATTCAAAGATATTCTTGAAAAAGAAAAGGGCATGGAAGTTTCTTGGGAAGAGGCAACCGAATGTGCTAATAACTTAACCAACTTTGCCGAAGTGTTATTTGATTGTTATGTCAGGGATCAAAGGAGAAAAAGGAAACTTAAAGAAAATCCCAAAGGATTTCACTTAGAAGGCATTGGATATGCTTGTTTTATCTGTGGAGGTTCAATTTCTGATGAACAAACATGGTATGACAAATACGGTATAAAATGTCTTGTATGTCAAAAAGCAATTGATAAGAAGATTATTCCTGCTACTGCTGCCAAAAACAAAGACAGTTGGTATTCAAAATATGATCTAGAAAGTCGTTTTAATATTGATCGTCACGCATTGAATAGATTTATTAAACAAGGTATTTTAAAGCCACGCACCGTAATGAATGAATCAGGAAGACCACATGTTAAAATATTTCTGATCAAAGACAACAAAGATACTTTACCGCCCAAGAAAATGGTGGAGTCACAATTAGTTAAAGAAGAAAAGGACGGAAAAACATGGTATCGCGTAGAGCCATGGTATCGATTCGTTAATCCTCGCAAACATCTTAAGGATTATAAGATTATGGATTATTTACAAGTTACTTATAAAAATAAAAACATATGCCAAAAGATAAATTAGATAAAATTCAAAAAACGCTAGATTTAATATTGGCGGAGTTAAAAAAAATATATAAAGAACGAAGCGGCGAAGAGAAACATTATGCCGACGAGGAATTATATGAGAAAGCCAAAAAATTGGTGATTGATTCTGGCAAAGTTAGCGGGATGCTTTTGATGAAGGGACTGAAAATCGGATATGCACAATCCGCCCGATTGATGGAACTATTAACGGAACGCGGTGTTACTAAAAAATAAATGTTTAGTCAAAAATTATTAAGAATTGTAAAAAAGAGTTAGAAATTAAGTAATTAATGGCCATTAACCTTTGTTAACATATTATGGAAACTAATATTTATTTAGATGTAGATGGGGTATTATTGGCAAACGAAAAAAATGCCGCAGAATATGCGTCAGAATTTATTGAATACGTAATCACTCGTTATCCCGATTCAACTTATTGGCTTACAACGCGATGCAGGGGTGATGCCACAGAAGTGCTTTTTCAACTAAAACCTCTTTTTAGCGAGAAAATATATAAGTTATTAGAACAAATAAAGCCAACGAATTGGGATCAGGCAAAAACAGAGGCAATAGATTTTACAAAGCCGTTTCTGTGGTTTGACGACGACCTATTTGATGATGAAAAAGAGGTCTTGATTAAACAAGACGCGCTGTATAATCACATTAATGTGGACTTATATAAAAGATCTGACCAATTAGCGGATTTTGTCTATAGCTTTCCAATTCCAAATAACACTCATTATCGAATAAATAATCCACACCAAGAAGATAAAATTCAAAAGACGCTAGATTTGAAATTAGCAGAGTTAAAAAAAATAATCAGGGAAAGAAGCGGCGATGAACAATATGACATTGACGAGGAATTATATGAGAAAGCCAAAAAACTGGTGATTGAATCTGGCAAGGTTAGTTGGGGATTGTTGAGGGAGGAATTAAGAATCGGCTATGCGAAATCCGTCCGCTTGATAGGGTTATTAACGGAACGCGGCATATTAGTTCCAATTAAATAAATACACGAAATTTAAATTAAAACATTTTTAATGTGAACTAATATGGATAATATAAAAAAGCAATTAAAAATTTATATGCTTACAAAATCTGATTTCATGAAATATATTGAGTGTCCAGCTTATTTGTGGCTCTCAAGATATATGCCAGACTCACTTCCAGAAGATACGCCCGAGATGGAGCGTATTTTTGCGATGGGTAGGGAAGTGGATGAATTATCTAAGAAATTGTTTGCAGGCGGTGTTCAAATCAATGGATATAACCAAGAGGGGTGGGAAAACACCAAGAAAGCTCTTGCAAAGGAAGAAAAAGCATTATTTCAACCCACAGTCGTTGCAGATCCTCTTGCGTGTCGTGCTGATATTTTAACAAAAAGCAAAAAAGGTGACACATGGGATATCAACGAAGTAAAAATGGCTACAGCGGTAAAAGAAGAATATATTTACGATGTTGGGTTTCAACGAATTTGTTTTGAAAATGCCGGCATAAAAATTGATCGTACTATCATTGTTCATATCAACAGAGATTATATCCGCCATGGTGAAATTGAAATAGACAAATTATTTATATCAGAGGACATTACAAATAAAGTTGATGAAAAATTACCTGAAATAAAAAAAGAAATCGAAAAGGCACTCGAAGTTTTGAAAATAAAAAACAGAGTCGACTTACAATTAATTGAAAGTTGCAACAATCCAAAAAGATGCGAATATTTAGAATGTTACTGTAAAGAAAATTCGGAAATATATTCGCTTGTCGATAAAATTTCGCCAAAACATCTTTTAGCTCTGCTTGATAGAGAGATATTGAATCCAGAGAAGATACAACCAGATATTTTAAAATCGGTCGAATATAAACCGAAAGAGAAATTTACGAGAATAGACGCGATAGCCATTAAGAAAGAAATTGAAAAATTAGAATATCCTCTTTACTTTTTTGATTATGAAACATATGGAGCGGCAATTCCGCCGTTTGACGGTACGCGACCTTATCAACAAATACCATTTCAATATTCGTTGATGAAAAAAGATAGTCCGACTGCTCCTATACAGCACACTGAATTTTTAATGCGCAGATTTGAAAATCCTGTTCCAGAGCTTTTGGCTCAACTCAAGCGCGATATCGGTCCGAAAGGAAGCGTTATTGTATGGTTTGCTTTATTTGAAATGACTCGCAATAAAGAAATGGCGAAAATGGAACCGGCATCCGCAGATTTCTTGGAATCTCTGAATCGCAGAATTTTTGATCTCATGCTCATCTTCCAATTCAAGAATCAAATGTATGTTAAAAGCGAATTTAAAGAATTAGCATCCTTAAAGATAATCCTTCCCGTGCTTTGTCCCGAGCTTTCTTATGATAATCTTGTTATCCACGAGGGCGGAGAAGCTTCGGCCAGTTGGTCTGTTTTAACGAGCGATAAAACATTGGCAAAAGAGAAATTAGAGATAGAAAAAAATATGCTTGCCTATTGTAAGCGAGATACCGAAGCTATGGTTGGTATTCTAAACAGAGTGATTGAAGATATAAAATAAATAAAACTAATAAATATGAAAAAAGTAGCTATTTTTGATATTGACGGAACGATTTTTCGATCAAGTCTTTTAATTGAAATCACAGAGGCGCTTATTCGTGAAGGAATATTTTCTGAAAAAGCCAGAGGTGTTTACACCAAAGCTTACGAAAATTGGCGTAATCGTGAGGATTCTTACGAAAAATATATTGATGCAGTAGTTGATGCGTTTGAAAAAAACATAAAAGGTGTTCGGCGTGATGATTTTACAAGGGTTGCGAAAAATGTGATCATTGCCCAGCAAAACCACATTTATCGTTATACACGCGAACTAATTAAGGACTTAAAGAAGAAAAAATATTATCTTTTAGCAATTTCTAATTCTCCTGAAGTAGTCGTTGATGAATTTTGTAAAAAATTGGGTTTTAATAAAGCTTATGGTCGTATTTACGAATTGGACAAAAGCGGAAAATTTACCGGGAAAATCATGTATGAAGATCTTATCAGCGATAAGGCCAAAATTCTAGAACGCGCTGTTGGAAAAGAGGGATTGACCCTTATCGATTCGGTGGGAATAGGTGATTCTGAGAGCGACATAGCATTTTTGAAATTAGTCGAAAAGCCAATTTGTTTTAATCCCAATAGCAGGCTTTATAATCACGCCAAATCAGCTAAGTGGAAGGTAGTCGTTGAGAGAAAAGATGTGATTTATGCTTTATAGGAAAAAATATCTACAATGAGTACTGGTGATGTGAAAATTTTAATTTTAGAAACAAGTAAAAAAGCTTTTAAATTAGACATTAATTCTGATCACGGAGAAAAACATTGGAACAATGTAGAGAAAATCGGCGAATATTTGTTTAAAAAAACAAGAGCAGACATAAAAGTGATTAAGCTTTTTGCCCGACTACACGATATTAAAAGAGAAAACGAAGATTATGATATAGAACATGGATTAAGGGCGAGTAAATTCATTGAGGATTTATATAATAAAAAACTGCTTAATGTTACAGAAAGGCAGCTGAACCAGCTAATGTTTGCTTGCGAGCATCACAGCAATTCAGATATTAAAAGCGATGATATTACAATCCAAGTATGCTGGGATGCCGATAGACTTGATTTGTGGAGATTGGGGATAATGCCAGATAAGGAACTTTTGAATACAGGTATTGCAAAAGAAGATAAAAGTATTGAATTTGCAAAGAAATTGAATTTATAATCTCCAGTATAATGTTAACGGGGCTTTGCTTCTGACAAAACTCTTTTATTCTATCTAAAATTATGATATATTGTCTTTAACAAGTGAATAGCATGACCTAAACCTTAAAATCTTTAAGGCATGGTCTAAATCCGTTGTAACTAGAGATGGTCTCGTTTTGCCACTCGTTACAACGGTTATCATCCGAAAGGATGGTAGGCGGCTCCGAAAGGACCGTCGGCAAGCGGGACCTTTTATGTTATTTGGCTAAGTTCCGCAAGCACAAGAATTAATGACTAACTAACGTATATGCCAATATTTAAAATTAACAATTCAACTCTAGAATCTATTAAAGAAGTTTCGTTACCATTAGAGAAAGATATTCAGAAAATTACAGAAGAAAATCTTGAAACTGTTTTTGGTTTAAAGTTCGTGAGTACGGAATTCTCTCTGCACAATCTAAGAATTGACACATTGGCTTTTGATGAAGAAAATAAATCGTTTGTTATTATAGAATACAAAAAAGATAGAAGTTTTAGCGTTGTTGATCAAGGATTTGCCTATCTTTCTTTAATGCTTAACAACAAAGCAGATTTCATTTTGGAATATAACGAAAAGATGAAAAATGGCTTGAGTCGTCAAGACATAGACTGGTCTCAGTCAAGAGTTATGTTTTTAGCAAATTCATTTACTACTTACCAACAAAATGCTATCAATTTTAGAGATTTGCCAATTGAGTTATGGGAATTTAAGAAATACGACAATCAAACTATTTTATATAACCAATTGAAAGCAATTGATACCAAAGAATCAATAAATACAATCTCTCAGGACGAAACAGTTAAAAATGTTAGTCGTGAAGTAAAAAAATACTCGATAGATGATCATTTTAAGTCAGGGTGGGATAAGTCCAGAGAAATATTCGATGAAATCAGAGAAAGAATACTAATTCTTGACGGCAGGATAGAAGAAAAGCCTGTTCAGCAATATATAGGATATCAAATCAACAGAAAGAATATCGTTGAATTAAGTGCGCGACAGTCGAAGGTAGTCTTAAGTTTGTTGAGGGTTAAGCCCGAAGACCTAAATGATCCAGAGAATAGAACTACATATCAAAAAGACAGCATGAGGTACTACAATAAGCATATTACGAATATGGATATTCAAAGCATCGAAGATATTGATTATGCCGTCTCTCTGATCAAGCAAGTTTACGGAAAATTCTTCAAATAGACTCTATACAAAAAGTGACACATGGCTGTAATTTTAAGCCCAATCCTGTGTCACTTTTGTCACGTTTTAGCTTGCTCAAGACGCATCGATATGATAAGATAAAACTATGTAAAATCGCCTTACTGGGCTTGATCGCCTACGGTTCTAGCTCAAGACGGCCAGTATACTAAAATAGTAAATTAAAACTATGGAACAATTTATGACAAATAATTGGTGGGCAATGATATTATTGGCGTTGTGGACTATTCCTTGGAAAGGAGTGGCTTTGTGGAAAGCATCTCGTCGAAATGAAAAATGGTGGTTTATTGCACTGCTTGTAATTAACACATTAGGATTGCTTGAAATTCTTTACATTTTCGTTTTCAGCAAAAATAAGAAAGAATCTGTAGAAGTTTAATCTAATAGAAATTTCAATTCACCCCTATGAAAAAACAAGTTTTAGTTATTCATGGCGGAGATACTTTTGATACTTACGAAGAGTATCTTGTTTTTTTAAATGATTACGAAATTGATCTTGAAAAATCAAAGATAAAAAGATGGAAAGAAACTTTGGCGGAAAAACTGGGCGAAGATTTTGAGGTAATTTCTCCTAAAATGCCCAATTCAATGAATGCCAAATATAAAGAATGGAAGATCATGTTTGAAAAATATTTTCCTATTTTGAACGACAATCTGATTATAGTGGGACATTCTTTGGGCGGAACATTTTTGGTTAAATATCTTTCTGAAAACGATTTCCCTAAAGAGATATTAGCAACTTTTTTGGTTTCTCCGTGCTATGACGATATAGGCACGGATTATTCTCTATGTGATTTTGCGTTGTCTCAAAGTTTGGAAAAACTAAAAGAGCAAGGAGGCAAAATTTTCCTCATTCACAGCAAAGATGATAAAATTGTTCCGTTTAAAGATTTTGAGAAATATAAAAAAGATCTGCCAGAAGCAGAAACTATGATTTTTGAAGATCGAGGCCATTTTGACCAGAGCGAATTTCCAGAAATTGTTGAGAAAATTAGAGAAGTTTAAAATTGTTTAGCGGAGGCCCGGCCTCCGGAAACTTACTTATTATGAAAAAAAATAAGAAACAAATTGCGATTTTTCAAGGAAAAAATATCCGCAGAATTTGGGATGAGAAAAAAGAAAAATGGTATTTTTCTGTAGTTGATGTAGTCTCCGTGTTAACAAATAGTAGTAATCCGCAAGTTTATTGGCGTGTATTAAAAAAACGATTGACTGATGAAGGCTCTAGTGAAACCGTTACAAAATGTAACGGTTTGAAAATGCTTGCCCCGGATGGCAAAATGCGTTTTGCCGATGTTGCCGACACTGAAACCTTGTTTCGTCTCATTCAATCTATTCCTAGTCCAAATGCTGAACGATTCAAGCTTTGGTTGGCTAGGGTTGGCTATGAAAGAATCGAGGAGATAAATGATCCAGAGAGAGCGCTCAATCGCAGTCGAAATTATTGGCAAAGAATGGGACGAAGTCAAAAATGGATTCAGCAAAGAATGATGGGCCAAGAAATCAGGAATAAACTGACGGATTACTGGAAAGACAACGAAGTTAAAAAACAAGACGAATATGCGATTTTAACCAACATTATTCACGAGGAATGGAGCGATTTGTCGGTAAAAGAACATAAAAATTTAAAAAGATTAAAAACGGAAAATTTGCGTGATCATATGACGGATGCGGAATTGGTATTTACGGCATTAGCAGAACTTTCTACTCGTCAGATCGCAGAAACTATGGAAACTAATGGACTAGAAGAAAACAAAATACCAGCCAAGAAAGGCGGTCGTGTTTCAAAAAATGCGCGCCTAGAATTAGAGCAAAAAACTGGTAAAAAAATAGTTTCAGGAGAAAATTTTAAATTTCCAATTTCGAAAAAACAATTAAAATAATAAAATAAAAAAACTGTATAGGACCGTCCCGAAAAGAAATCGGGATAAATTCTCGAAAGACAATTTTAAAAATGAACATAAAAATCACTCTTTCAATTCTCTCATCCATAATAGGAATCGTAGCTTTCCTTCCATATATTTTCGATGTAATTAAAAAAAAGACGCGACCACATATATTTACATGGTTGATTTCTTCTATTACTCAAGGAACGGCAACTGTCGGTATTTGGTACGGAAAAGGAGGAATAGGGGCGATAGCTTTAACGATTGGAACCTTTTTTGTAATATTAGTATTCTTTTTATCTCTTCGTAATGGAAAAAAAGACATAGCCCGCATAGACATTGCTTTTCTCACTATTGCTCTTGGCTCTATTCTTATTTGGTGGTTATTGGACTTGCCAACATTATCTATTTTTTTAGTGACTGGCATTAGAATAATTGGATACATCCCGACATTCAGGAAGTCATATAAAAACCCTTGGATCGAAACGGTTTTTGCCTGGGGAGCTTGGGCTATTGGTGATATTTTGATAATTCTTGCCTTAGAACAATATAATTTATTGACTTTATTGTTTGTTTCTATGCTTACTATGGTAAACGGAGGAATGTTTGTACTTCTTTTAGTAAGAAGAAAAAAGGTTCCGATTAGTCAACCCGAATTTCCTGAATTGGTTGAGAAAATTAAAACTGTATAGGACCGTCCCGAAAAGAAATCGGGATAAATCCTCGATAGATAAAAAATATGGCAACAACAAAAGAATTTCAAGAAAAATGCGCAAAATTCGTGAGCGATATTGATGCAAAATATAACATCATTCGTGATCCGCATTTTTGTTTTACGCAATTCATAGAAGAAGTCGGTGAATTGGCAAAGGAGATAAATAAGCCGAAGTTGCGTAATGAAAAAATTGATCGTGAAAACTTAAACGGTGAATTTGCCGATGTTATTTTACAGTTTTTCGCGCTTGCAAAAATATTAAATGTAAACGTAGAGGAGGCGGTTGAGTCAAGGATTAAAATATTAAAAGAGAGACACAATTTATAAAATTGATATATGAACAAACCAAAATCAATTTGCGTGTTTGGAGATAGTATTTCTTGGGGTGCATGGGACACAGAAAAAGGTGGATGGATAAATCGCCTTTGGTTTTATGGTATTAATAGAAAAAGCAATAATTATGTAGAAATATATAATTGCAGCATATCTGGCGGTACAACCGACACGATTTTGAAAAACTTTGAAAATGAAGCTAAAAATAGAAATGCCGATGCTTTAATATTTCAAACGAGTGGTAATGATGCTGCTTACGAAAATTCACCGGGAAATTATTTGGTGCCTCCAGAAAAGTTTAAAAATAATATAAAAGAGATAATTAGATTAGCTAAGAAAATTACCAATAATATTCTTTTTGTAAATATTGGGAATTGCGACGAGTCAAAAACGATGCCAGTGCCTTGGATTGATATTTATTATACAAACGAAAGTACTCAAAAATACAGTAAGGTAATAGAAGAAGTATGTAATGAAAATAGTGTTGCCTTTTTGAATATTAAACCTCTTGATAATCAGGATTTTGAAGACGGTTTACACCCTAACACAATCGGTCACGAAAAAATCTTTAATCAAGTTAAAGATTTTCTGGCTGAGAAGCAGTGGATTTGAAAAAATTATGAAAATATTATTTATTTGCAGGGGAAATGTTGGGAGAAGCCAAATGGCAGAAGCACTTTTTAATAAAGAAGCTAATGGCGAAATTGAAGCCATCTCTGCGGGAACAAAACTTAGCGGACCAGAACAGCCAATTGAAGAAATTGTTCCAAATGTTAATATTGGCGACGTAATTGAGGTAATGAGAGAAGAAGGTTTGGATATTTCAAAGAATATTCGCAAACAACTAACAAAAGAAATGGCCGATAGCGCAGATAAAATAATTCTCACTATAGACGAAAGAGATCAGATCCCTAATTATCTAATCGGAAACCCAAAAGTTATAAAATGGCATGTTATAGATCCAAAAGGCCAATCTCTTGAATTCACCCGAAAGTCAAGAGATCAAATAAAGGGGCTTATAAAAAGTTTGATAAAAGATATAAGTAACAATTAAAAATATTTGGAAGTCTCACTTCCAAATTATTTTTATATAATTTCTAATAAATACTTGACTTTTATTTAAATACATAATACAATAGAGGCAATCAGTAAAGGGAGGGAAAATGAACAACAGACAGACCGATTTGACACTTGAGAAATTAGAGAGAGAGCTTGAGGTTCCTCATGGCTATCCAAGATGTCTGATTGTTAACGAGATTGGATCTGTTTGTCTTGCGTCGGAGGGAAAAGATGGAGAAGAGACCCTTCTCAAGCTTTTGGAAAGCAATAGGCCTTCAGACAGGATTATCGCGTTTTGCTATCTTTCTATCATTCCGCAATTGAAGGAAAAACACGTTTCCAAATTAGAGGCATTCAAAAAAGATGAAGCTAACGCAGCAATAATGCCTAGAGCCGAAGAAATGATAAGCGCTTTCAGCGTAGCTTAATACCAAGAGAACGCATACTTAGCAGAGTATGCGTTTTTATATTGTTTTTTAGATGATTTTTCAGTAAAATATAAGAAGGGAAATAATTGAGCTTGGAATATTTGGAAGTGGGACTTCCAAATATTAATACTTAATATGAATACTGAAGATTTAAAAATACTTTTTCAAACAATTGTCGCTGGGGCTTTTGAGCTTTGTAAGGCTAAAACAAATCAAGATCAAGCGCCGGTAAATTATGCTTGTGTTTTTTCTCAGAGCGAACAGGAATACGAAACTTTACTTGCGGTTGCAAAACAGCTCGGCAAAGTAGTTCAAGAAACGGCAATGGGACCTGTTTTCTATATTGAACCATTAAAAACTGTCGCAGAAAATCTCAGAATCATTAAGATTCGAAAACCTGATGAAAAAAGAAAAGAAAGAGGCTATGCGGATTTTACGGTTGATGATTACGCAACTTTTAAAAAAACATATTTAGGTAAGCCGGGTTTTGGGGTCATTGAGCGACCAAATATGGAAATGATTGAGCTTATTGATCCAGATTTTAATTTTATTGCCTATTTCTCAAATCCCCCACTCGGCAAAATTCTTAATTTAGAGTTTTAATTATATATTTCAGAAATCTTATGAAGTCCGACTTCGTAAGACATTAAACAGCAATATGAAAATAATATGACAGCTCAAGAAAAAATATTTTGCGTGTTGTCAAAAATTAAAGATCAAATAGATTTAATGCCAAAATCTAAATCAAGAGTCGATCTTATAGTAAGAAATACCATAGGACCTTGTGGTATTGATTTTTACGAACTAGAAAATATATTAGAGAAAATCAAAGAAGAAGGTTTTTTAGAAAATTTTTCTGATTCATTTGAAGTGCCAGATCCGAGCGGAGATGATTTCTATAAAATTTTACCATCAAAGAATTTTAACAATCTTTATGAAAAATATGATCAAATGCTTGTTAATAATCAAAAAAAGAATTTACAACCCGTTGCAATTAAAGTACAAGGAAAGTTAAAAAAGGGAATAATAGAAGATAATATATCCGTAGGCGGGGGGCTATTGGAGGCGGAAAAGATAGAAGATAGCTCCATAAAAGGAAATAAAAGTTTTTTATTTAGCCCCAAGGGAAATATACAAAAAATAGAAATTATAGAGGGAAATAAAATAGAACAACATGGTGAAAAAAATAAAATACAAACGAAAAATATCAAGAAAATTAATTTAGACAAAAAGTTGTTTTCGATGGATAATCCAATTATTTGGATAATTGCTACTTTGATCACAGCCACTGTTATTTATTATTTCTTTACAAAATAATTCTTAACGAGACAATACTATAACATTGAAAAAAGGAGATATTATGAATATGAAAAAGGATAATAAACAAATTGCGATATTTGAAGGCAAGAAAATTAGGCGAATTTGGGACGACGAAAAAGAACTTTGGTATTTTTCTGTGGTTGATATTGTTGATGCACTAAATGCAAGCGTGAATCCGAGAAATTATTGGAAAGTGCTTAAAAATCGCCTAAAACATGAAGGAAGCGAGGTGGTTACAAAATGTAACCAACTGAAAGTGCAGAATAACAAGTTGTCGACAAAATGTCTATAACTTAAATCGAAAACATTATGACTCTAAAACAAATCATTGAAAAAAGGAGAAGCGTGAGGAAGTTTAAGGATGAGAAAATTCAGGAGGATTTAGTCAATGAATTGATTGATGCGGCTCGGTTGGCACCGTCGGCTTGCAATGCCCAACCAACCAGATTTATTTTAATTCAAGACAACAAGACAAAAGAATTGCTCAAGGAAAATAACATTTTCAGGCAAGCATTTGTTTATGATGCACCATTGATTATCGTTTGTCTTGGCGATGCGAGCGTGTTTCCCAATGAAACGCTTAAAAAGCATTACGGCAGTTTTGATAAAGAAGTTTTGGGAGATGTGGGAGCAATCAGAGATGTTGCCATTGCCACGCAAAATTTGGTTTTAATGGCGATTGAACTTGGTTTAGGAACTTGTTATATCGGATTGGTCGATCGAAAGAAAATAAAAGAAATCTTGGAAATTCCCAAAAATTATGTTTTGCCATTTGTCATTGTTGCGGGCTATCCGGACGAATCACCCAAAGCTTCAGCAAGAAAAAGCACAAAAGAGATTATTATAAAAAAATTATGAAAATATTTATTACCGGCAGTTCCGGATATATTGGAAGCGAATTAATCAATTATTTAGGCGAAAAGCATGAAATCGTTGAATATGATTTGGCTTCTGGCCAAGACATTTTAGATTATGAAAAATTAAAAGAAGCGATGCGGGGTTGCGATATCGTGGTTCATTTGGCTGCTATTCGCGGACCTGACAAAACCAAAACATTTTCCGATTATTTTAAAGTTAATTGCCAAGGAACTTTTAATGTCGTAAACGCTGCGATTGAAAATAATATAAAAAGAATGGTTTTTGCCAGCTCAACTGGTTATTATGGACTGGAAAGAGGCGTGCCTTATTCAAAGCCGATTAAAGAATCAAATTCTGTCATAACGCAGCACCTTAAAGCTGAAGATTTAAATTGTCGAGATTGCGATGTTGCCTATTCAACTAGCAAGGTAATTGCCGAACAAATTCTTGCCAATTATGGATTAAGAAAGAAAATAGAAATAATAATCTTAAGACTAGGTCCGATTGGAGGCAAAAAGGGCGAGAGTTGGGGAATTGATGGAATTAAATTAAAAATGGAAAATGCCTTACAATCTCTTGAAAAAGCAATTATAACCGATAAAATATTGTGGTACGAAGCATTTACGATTACCGATGAATCTGAAAATGTTGATCTTTCCAAAGCTAAGGATATTTTGGGATATAAACCAGTTTAAATAAACAATCTCTAGTGTCATTCTGAATTTAACAAAGAATCTGGATTCCTGCTTCCGCAGGAATGACAAAGAGGCGCAGGAATGACAAAATAAAGAAGGATGTCCGCCTTCGTTATAAAACTACGGCGAGACTTAAGAGTTTTTAAGCTCACAAAAGTTCGCTAACAATCTCTAAAGGAGGGCGAAATGCCGGGAAATGGTTTAGGGGATGATGATGGCTTCAGGGTGTTAGGCGTGGGTATCGGACTTATAATTGTGTTTGCGCTTGCGATATGGGCCTTGTCCGGTTTTCCTCTTCCTCAAAAATAGTTCTTCAAAAGCATTCAAGTCTCAGGAAACGCCTGAGACTTTTTTTATCTGTCGTCCTGAGCGTTAGCGAAGGATCTTTTTCTTTTTTCCACCCTGAGATTCTTCGGTCACATAAGGTGACCTCAGAATGACATTGGTTTATATTTTTTATCTATAAAAAAATCTCCCGCAATTCTGTGCGGGAGGTTTTCTTACTTTATATTGTAAATGAGAATGCTAAATGTCGGGAAAAAGATGCTTGTGATGATGCATTGTGCCAAATATCCAACCACAATACCATTAGCACGGTAATAAGCTTGGGATCCTCGTGTGTTGCGATAAGTCCATCTGTAAAGCAAGCAACAAGCAATAACAGAAAGTTCAAAGATGTGAATTTTTGCAAGATCGGAATGAAGATGAGTTATCCAGCCAAACAGAGTTAATGCGAAAGCTGTTCCTGTAAAACAGCCCAAGAAGTTCCAAATATGCACCAAGACTTCATCAGCTCTTTTCCATAGACTTTGCTTCATTATTCCCCCCTTTTTTTAAGAACTGTTTTTATCCTAACAAATTATTGTCAAAAGTCAAGAATATATATGGAGGCTCAGCCTCCCACATATTTTGATTGACATTTATATTTTTAAGTGATAGGATGTAGATAAAGATTGGTTCGTTCAAAAACAGCGTTCGTAAATTCTATGAAACTCTCAAGGAGGCGATACTATGATTTCAAAAGTACTAGAGAGTCTTGATGTGGAGAACATACACATAAGTGCTGCAACGGTAGCTCATTCATCTGGAGTGAGCAAATCTCAAATTCTTTATTGGGCTAAGGCAGGCCATCTCTCGCACCAAACTGGTGAGTATCTTATGTTCCCATTATCTGTAATTCTCAAGGCCAAGATTATGGGAGTGCTGGTTAATAGAGGTGGTTTCAGATCAAAAAATGCCGCCATTCTTGCAACACATTTAATTGATCGGTTTGCCGACAATCCTGACGAAGCAAAAGCGGTTCTTATCTTTCTTGCTTCGCTTCATGAACGCTTCGATGATGTCATAAAACTAATGATTAAAACTGATTTTCATCAGCGCATTTTACAGTCGTTTGCGCCGAGTGAGGTAATGGCAAATGACAAAGATTAGTAGGGCATTTTTAGAAAGGGAGGATGATAGAATGTTCGAGATGGTTTTTCTTCTGTGGTTCCAGTTAGCTCTTGGTCTTTACGCACTAGGGTGGATATTTTATGCTATTTTGAGACTTGTGAATTTCATCTCGCCTTGTCCTAGCCTTGGCACAGTAAATGACTTTATATTGCTTTCTGCGTTGTCGCTTTCAATTCTCATAGTAGCTCTTTCCTTTATTTGGAGCAGAATTGCAGAACCTTTGCTTGAATGGCGCGATAGAAAAAAGCACCGATACTAAAGATTACGACTCGGCACAGATGCCGGGTCTTTTTTTACTCAAAATGCTTGATTTTTAGAGTGAGATGTGGTATAATGGGTAGTGAAAGAAGAGGCTAAATTCCACCCCCAAGTGCACCACTTGGGATTTTGTTTTTTACATCTAAATTAAGATTAACATATTGGTTCAATTGTTTAAACTGGTTATTCTCAATCATTACTTCTTGTGGCATTTTGTA
>Ga0247841_10002140_pt1 | contig 40660 bp, 48 predicted proteins | sample LaCruzMarch2015__2_FD_192410 | JGI IMG/M metagenome (GOLD analysis project Ga0247841, IMG submission 192410) | Freshwater microbial communities from meromictic Lake La Cruz, Castile-La Mancha, Spain - LaCruzMarch2015_18m | ecosystem: Environmental > Aquatic > Freshwater > Lake | place: Spain...
GCGCCTCCCGCGCTGTACCAGCCAACCACCGCTGCCAGTTTACGGTCTTTGGCATAATCCCTGACCGCCGCGCTTTCACGCTCGGAAAACGGCGCGGTTCCACCGCTTACGGATTTGTTCTGCCAAACACCCTCCGCTTTCCAACCGCAATCGAAGTTACGGTTAAGATCCACGGGCGTGCCATTAAAACGGCCCGACACTTTCGCGTCGGCTGACGATGAAACATCCGAAGCGCTAAAAGGGCCGGTTACGGAAACAACCTTGCTCAGGCCATCGGGATTAAGCACGGGAATTATCGTCACCTTGATATTTGCCGGGATCGCGCTCGGATTCGCTTTCAAATAGTCCATTAATTGGTAAGCCAGAAGCGCCGTGTTCCAGGCGTAACCGCCATGGATCCCGCCAACCAGCAATATTTCTTTTGCCCCGTTGCCATAATGATAAGCGACGATATTGCGCCCGTTGAGCGTTTCCCCGATGACCGTTTCGGTTTTATTGTCCGGAACCGCGGTTTTTACGTCCGCCGCCGGTTTGGCGTCTTGGCTCTGAACCGTGGTCGTTGCCACCGGCTTGCTTTCGGCCTCTCCGGTGCCGCCTGGTTCATTGCCCTGGATCTGTTCCGGAACGGTTACCGTACTTTTGTCCAATTCCGCATCATTGCCCGGCATATTCATTGCAAAATAAAGGGCAACCGCGGCAACGGCAAAAGTTGTAAGCGCAATAACAAATTTTTTCATGGTTTTTAATTATTAATGATAACAAGCTTATTATAACATTAAACAAATCGTTTATTTTAGGCAAGACAAATGTTTGGCTTGTGCTTACGCAAAAACCCGCCCCATAAGGGCGGGTTTTAAATATTATTCATTCTGATCAAACCAAACAAAAAAAGTACGATGTTATAGATTTAATCGCCAGGCAAGCAATATGCCAACCAATATCGGGATGAAATACAGCCATCCGAAGCGGCTGCCTATCGAACCCCAAATCAGCATCGCGAAGAATATCGCAATCAGTACTTTATACAATGCTCCCAGCATCAATCCGGGAATTATGAAGGGCACCCCAAAACTGATAATCAGGCTTACCGCGAAATACTCCAAAATTCCCGCACAGACACCGATCAAAATATTAATGAACGCTGCAATCGCATCTCCTAATGCCATATGTCCTCCCGCTAACACAATCAATAAATAATTATTATAATTTTGTCAATATAACACAACCCGTTGGTTTGCCGGCGCATAAATATAAAGCCGCCCGGAATGGGCGGTTTTACTGGTAAAGCGGACTTGTTTTATCCAAAAACAGGAAGTGAAAAATTTTCTTTTTTATACCTTAAATACAACTGTATGAATTCGTAGTGGTCGAACGCGATCTCATCTTTGTTTGGCAATCCGTCAAAAGGAAACCACTGCTGGCCCGCAACCTCACAATCCGGGTTTCCTTCCTTTTCCCCGGCGTCACAGAAAAAAACAAAGGCGATATTTTGCCTGTCCGCGTCGTTGGGACGATTTGGCTCATCGACGATAGAAAGAAGAATTAAATTTTTTACCCTGTATCCGGTTTCCTCAAAAACTTCCCGGACAGCGGCGGCCTTAAGCGTTTCACCCCTGTCGGCAAATCCGCCCGCCAATCCCCATTTACCGCCTTCAATGATCTTTTCGGCTCTTTTCCCAAGAAGTATTTTATTTTCCTTAAGGATGATCACGTTGGTGACGGTATGCCTCAGGGAACTTTCATTTCCATTTTCAAAAAAGCATTTGATCATAAATTGATTTTACCGATTAAATTCACTGCGGGAACTGTTCCAGTAATTCCCTCGAATAATAAAATTCTTTGGCCAACCCCCCGAAACTGTAAACGGCATCGCCGATAGCCATTTGGGAGCCCCCGACTTCGGCGTTGGAATTGGGATTTGAATGCGTAAAACCTATATTATAAAGAGTCGCCAAAATTTCCGGACGGCCCGATATGGGTATGCCCGCCCTTTCCCATTGGGAAATTATCTCTTTATTATACAGGGCGGCGTAAAGATACGAATAATAGTGATCATCAAAATCCGTGATCCGGTTAAACCGCTCCTGCCGGATGTTATTGGTTTTAAAATCGAGCAATTTTGCATAATCCGCGCCGGGATAAAAAGGCGACGCCGGATCCTTCAGATTATTTTCTATTTTCATTGCCGTCTCCGGCTTGATCCCGAAAATACCCCATGAAAATTGGGTCATACTCCCCAGCACCTTCAAAGGCTCGATCGCCTTTTCAAATTCCTGCCGCTCGGAATAATAAAGCCTCATTTGCTCGGCCATCAATTCCGATACCAATATCCTTTTGTTTACCCCGGTTTCTTTTTCAACCCTGTCTAAAATCGCGGCGTCTTTCAATACTCCCGCCTTGAAAAACACCCATTCGTTGGAATTGGCCCACGCGAACGGACTTTTAAAGTCGATCATATCGGCCAGGATCTTGAAATCAAGCTCACTAACGTCATTGACGGCACGATCGTTGCCGCACGCTCGATATACGTCGTTAAAAATATTATTATCGGCGGCGGCCAAAGCCGTTGCCAGGACATACAGGTTTTTGTGAGCCAAATACTTTTCGCCGGCCATCGCCAGATCAAGGATCCTCATGAATTCGCCTCGGTATTCGTTTTTGACCGCTTTCATCAAACAATAATCGCTTTTATTGAAAAAAATATCGCCGGATCCGGCTTTATCCGGCACCGCCGCAGCCGCCAGCGACGCTTGCCCTCCTTTCCAAAATGAATCCGACTGCTCGTCAACGATCCCTTTCGCGTCGGTCCAATGAAATTTAACCGCGGCATAAGCGCCCGACAATGCCAGGCCAACGATCGCGAAAACAACTACTATTGATTTCAATATAAACGCAAAAAAGTTCATTTATTTATCCTTATTCAGGGCGTCAAAATAATCTCTTATCCCTAAAACCGTTTGCTGCGCCATTTGGTCGATGGTTTTTTCCCTGTCGGCATCCGTCAGCAAATTTTTTTCATAGATGTAGGCGTATTCGATCAGCATGCTTGGCGGATTTAGCGTTCCGGAGGCTCCCAGCGAGATCAAGCTTTGGTCTTCCAGCAAGTTATCCAATTCGGGCGGTTCGATTTTTTTCAGTTCATCGAAAACATACTGCGCGGCCGCCTCTGAAGACGTGTGATTCTTCATCTGGCTTTCAGGTATGAATATCGTAAAGCCTTTGAATCCGCCGGGAACGCTCATGGGCGTCCTGATGCTGTCGTTAAAATGCAAATTTACGATCAGATCGATATCGTTGTCGTTAGCCCATTTGTTCATCCCGTAAAGCTTGACCGATACCTCGGGCGTGACTTCGGAATGGAATGCCATATCCGGAACATACTTTATTTTTCCTTCCGCCATTAAAGCCTTGCTTTCTTTCTGGCGTTCGTTTTTCCAATCGATTATCGCCTGCTTTTCGTCTTCGAAATATTTATCAAATATCGGGTTCCAGGCATCGGCGCTTCTCGTAACGATCGCTTTAAATTTCGGATCTTCATTGAAGCGGTCCGAAATTTTGGTGCCAATGGCGGCAACCAGGTCCCTTTCGTATACGGTCTTGAAATTCCCGCCGCCGTCCTTGGTATTGTGGCCGGGCACGACCAGAATATTAAAAGTTTCCACCGGCGCGGGCACGACGGGCACCGCCAAATCCGCCGACACCTTATCGGCAATGGTATTTAAATCGGATTGCTTTGGATTTTTTCGCGAAACGAAATAATTAAAGGAAGCAAAAAAAGCGCAAAACAAGAATGCAATGGTCACGCAAGTCAAAAAAAAATTGGTCCTCATCGGATGCCTTATTGATTGTATTTTATCATTATACTAATAAAAACAACCCTCATACAAACATTTCGACGCAAATACAAAAAAACGGGCGCAAAATAATTCACCCTTACAAAGTTCCTTCGTAATAATACAAGGAACGTTTGCACATATTTTTGCGCCTTTTCTCTAAAGGTTTATTTTCCGGCCCGCGATTTCCGTCTTTGTCCATATAGGGACACGGCTCGCCAAACAGATTTTCTTTCTCCCCTTTCATTCTCCCTCACCTCGCTCAATATTCAATTTTAAAAGTACCGACAGGATCGAACACCAACAAAAAACCCTCCCTTCGGAGAGTTTTTTAAGGTTTGAGTTGATCCAGTTACTTAACTTTTACCAAACAAAAGCCTCTCCTTGGGAAAAAAGGAGAGCCGCCGCCAAAAATCTATTCATTTGCCGCGTTTGGTATTCCATAACTGTTATTTTTATATAATACCAATTTAAAGGCTTAAGTCAATAATATTGCCGATATTGTAAATTTTACAGATTTTAAAACCAAACTATTTTATAAAAAAATTTAATTCCCCATACCGTTCGCCGCAAAGCGGCGAGGTATTCTGCCAGTTTAATAAAACAGCTCTAACGTTACCGCTAAAGCCGCAAAAAATAGTCCCGGTCATTTCCATTATACTGCCATTAGAATGGATCTCGGAACTTTGCCGATCACGCAACGGATTCCGGCTCGCTTCCACGCCGGCAGGAACTTGATCGGTACCGCAGTATCGAACACATTTTCCTCACCCACGATACTGCTAACCAATCTCTTTACCGTCCGGTCGCCGCCCGTCATCAGAACCAGACCGGAGTCGAACTGCACCAGATTAAGCGAACAGGGTATCTCTATTTTTGATGGCCAATGGACTTTGATGCCGATCGGTTCAAAAGTGTCCTTGATGATATCCAGAGTTTGGGAAGGCTTTCGCAAAAACCATCCCTCAGGATTGCTACTCGCGGAAACCAGTAAAGGATCGACGATCAAATGCATTTTTTCATCCATGCCTTGCAGTAAGCAGGCAACGCGGTCGACATGCCCGTTACATATCATCTCCGTAGAGACACTCCGGACTCGCGAATATTCAACATTGACGATGGGCGGAAACATTCCGATCTTTACTCCCGCCCCTTCGATAAGGCCGATATCCTCGCTCGGCGCTTCAAACAATCTTGCGCCGATGATCATGGTCATACCCCGCCCAAGCACGTATCCGCCTTCCCCGTATTTGGAAACGATCAGGTTCCAGCCGTTCGCGCGGTATTGCGAACCTCCAGCAACCCGGCTGCTTACGAGAAGCAGTTTTGCCTGCTCGACAACAGTGCAGATGTCTCTGGGATAGGCCATGATCCGGTTCGGAAAACCATCTAACCGCATCGTTTGGCAACCAAATTCATCCTCGCACAAAGTAAGAAAGCTTCTGTCGGCCGGGCCGGGATACAATAAAGGAATTCTGAAATCGATACCCATCATTTTCAAGGCACAAATGATCGCCTTGTATTCCTCGCGAAGCGCGGCTTCGACAAATTCTTGGCTTTTTGACTCCTTGATAACTTTTTCATAGACAGCGGATTGACTTGCCGGAAAAGAAAATTGGTCCTCTCCGAAGTTTATCCCCGTCAACGGCTCGCCCAATAGATTGATCATAAAATCCCTCCTTTGGACTGATCATTGCATGACAATATAAGATGAACTGAATTTTTTTTAATATAATTTTTATAAAAAGTCAATAACGGCGGGTAATGCGCAAGGTGATTTTACACATTACCCGTTAATATTGACTAATTTTAATATTTATTTTATTGTCATAACGGCAAACATCGAATGGGAACAATGAGCCAAAAAATTTCCGAGGAGGTATTAAATGGCTAAAGACGAACATCTGGAAGTTATAAAAAAATGCCTAGGCCAAGATCATAAAAATATCCAAGAAATAATCAAAGCTCTGGAAATCGAAACTGGCGCGCACAAACACTGGGCGGGCTGCCGGTTATGGTGCCCCACAAAAGGCAGCGAGGCAAAACTTGCGGAATTAAGGCCATTGGTAACGGAATATGCCGCTGCCATCGACGGCATCAACGCAGAAAACTATGATCCCGCGATCGCATTGCTTGAACGGGAGATAAGAGATCTGGAAAAAGAAACTGGCACCGAACTGACCGAGAGAATTGTTAAGACATCCGGGCTTCAAGACTTTGTTGCCAAAGGCGCGCAACCGCTGATACTGGCAAGGAAGCACCTGATCGAGCTGCGCGCGCAGAAAATGAGCCATCCTCCACAATAAGGATGGCTCTAATTAAAACAAACAACAGAGCTATCGAAACAAGAAAAACGCACACAGGGCACTTTTTTAATTGGCAGCCCTGGCTGATATTGGATTTTTCCCAAAAAAAAATGGATAATGCTTGGGAAAATGTATGACCGCTAGCAGGCTTCAATCTTTGATCGTCGCCTCCGCTATGCTGACATAGGAAAATTCCCCCTCAAAATCCACTCTACCAGGTGCAACATTATAATGTCCCTCGAGCTTCATTCCATTGGGCATACGCAAAATTCCTTTTTCAAGGTAGATGATTACATCACTGTTCCTTGAAATATCAACTGTCGCGTTTACGCCAACGTTAGACTCCGCCGAACACTCAATGAAACCCCACACAAACTGCTCGATCACAATGCGCGTATCGTTTTCTGAGGCCTCATATGACACCGTCAGGACGGGAATTGTTACATTCTCAAATATTTCCCCGTCTATTACGCATATGGATGCGCTAACATTGCGGGCTTTAATATAAGCCGTTCCATTGCTTTCATCCACATGCACCATAACCACGCTGTCATTGAGTAAACCCACCAGCTGAGCTGGCGTGCACATAGTGTCGTTACCATACGAGCCCACGCTGATAAACGAGCTCGCGCTGGTAAAACCAAGCAACAGAATCATCAGCATCGATGCCAACACTACCGGTCTTAGAAAATCCTTCAACTTTATACCTCCTAATTCGCAGACACTAAACTGCCTTTATATGCTAACATTTTTTTATAATTTGTCAATACATTGTGGCAATTTAAAAACCGCCCATTTTGGAGCGGCTTTATTAACTGCACGCCTAAAACTGGGTTAAAATGTCTCAGCTGCCCGACGCCCAGCTTGATCGCAACGTGTCCCAAACTTTATTTATATCCTTTGATCTTGCCCACTCGTCGGCAACCGTTTCCCTTAAACGCGCGTATTGAGGATAACGGTCGTCGATCACTCCCCCCATAAGATCGGCGCATTCGCTGTTCAGCAGCACCGTAAGCGCTTCCGCCGGCACGCTGAATCTTTCTTCATTCTCCACCTCCTTGCTTCCGAATTTATACGAGGTATAGAAATGCCAAAGCTCATGCATGGCCGTCGCGTTGGCATTCTCTTTATCCGCCGGCACATAGAAACACTTGTCTTCGTCAAAGACATAATAAGGATAGCGGCCGGTAATCGTCATATAGGCATTTATATTGTGCGCGATCTTTATCCCGAATATTCTTTCGGCGCGCGCCTCGAACCTGTCCGCGATCGAATCCCAACTCCTTTGGAGGCTATCCTTTGAGCGCAACAGATCGATCCCGTTTTTGGAAATATAATATCTTACGAATTCCCTTACTTTCTCCGGATTGCCGACATCCGGGGTAAAAGCAAGCAGTTCTTCGTAAGTTTTCGTTTTTAACCCCGGCTCATGAATTTTACCGATGCCAAGGGTCAGCAGGCATTCGATGTCCTTATCCTCATTATAAGTAAAATTTATTTTCATTTGTTTGTATATATCAAAATTCGGCCATTGGCCTTGTTGCATTATAAAACAAACCCCGCCCAATGGCGAGGTTTGTCCGGATAAAACAAGCATCTGCCCCGGAATACCGGGGCCGGATCGACAATCTAACACAAAATTAAATCTTGACTTTAAATTTTTTTTATTTATAATATCGACATGGCGCAAGAAACGAACGAAAAGGATAAGGTTGAGCTTCGCGAAGAAAGGGTAAGAAGAATAACAAGTCCAAGGCCGGTGCTTTTATGCCGGGCTCCGAGAGAAAAAGATGACGCCAATATCCAGGAGTAAGCTTTGTGTGGTTGGGACAAAGATATGGTTGTTTTTATCAATATCCCCAACCACATTCCAATATTAATTTTTCGCACAAAACAGCCGAGGCCTAGCCTCGGCTGTTTTATAACCTCGCGATCAATATATTCCCAACCAAAAAAATAGTTTTGAAAATAATCCCGACAAATTGAAAAATCGGTTTATTCTGCCGGCCTAAAACGCAAAAACCCTGCCAACCAGGGTTTTTGCGTTTTCCTAAGAATACAAATTGATTTTATGCTTGGGAAAAAAATAGAAGAGTTGCCGGGATGTCTGAGTTAGAACGGCAAAGCATAGCACCCGAATAAAATAAAAACCCTTAAAAAATAAGGGGATTGTCCCGCGTTGGCCGAAAGCCTTGTGTTGATTTTGGCGATGGCGTCTTCAATGTCACTTCGATCGCTAGCTCTCAAATCTTCCGGTCGGATCCGGAATCTACCTCCGCCATGAGGACAACCCACTGTTCTTTCTCCATATCTGATGCCCTCAAACAGCGGCACCGCGGCCTCTATCGCTTTTATCGTTTCCGGCGTTCCGATACGGCCGAGGATCGTCAAAACCAATCCCCTGAAGCTTCTGCTCTCGCTCAAGAATATTTCTTTTCTCTCGAGCAGGCGGGCAATATCCGCGGCATGGACTCCTGAGCAATTTCTCGCGATAATAAGCAACAAAGAAAATGCCCCGGGCCTGATAATACCGCCCCTTGAGATGCCGGAATTCAACACTTCAAGCAATATGCAGATATCTCTATAAAAGAACCGCCGTTTAATCACTCCTTCCAGTCTTGTTGCAATCCCGTAATCGTCCGTTAAATTCAGCATTCTGGCAAAATTTCTAACATCCTTTCGCTTACCCATTCCATATCACCCATAGCCATTAACTTCAAAACAATACCATATAAATATGGTATTGTCGATAGCTGGCCGGGGCCGATGGCAGGCTATTGATCCGCGACAGGCGTTCCCTGGTGGAACAACATTCGGTAGGTATCGTTATGTTTTTGGTAAATGGAGCTGCGCCGGGAACGGCTTTTCTTTTTTGTTTCCAATTCTTCCCGTTCAAGGAGATAGGTCGCCAGTACTGTTTCCGGAAATAGCTCCTGAATTTCAAAATCGCTGACCAAAAATTTTTCTTCCGGCAATCCGGGCAACATCTCTAAAATATCCTGCTTGTTGTATTTATCTCCGGATTGCCCGAATTCGAAGAAATCATCCGCCAAAAGCCCGCCCAGCCTTTCTTTGGATCTGCGGACATCGGCTTGCAATAATTCAACCTCGATTTTTTTGATAAGATCCTTTAGTTGTTGGTTCATTTTGGTTTTTTATTGCCTACTATCCTAATTTTTGCAGTTTTATCATTCGGCCAGCCAATACAAACGAAGTGACCAACAATAAAAGAATTAAATAAATAATGAGACCAACCCGGCCGCCGGTCAACAAAAAATAGAGCGCGAATACCGAAGTTCCGGCGATGAGAATTTGCAAATACAACTTGATTTTATCAGCCGCTCCGTTATTGGCACAAATTCGGATCCGATTGCCAAGAATTATAAATGAAACCGCCAATAAAAATTTTAGCGAAACGGATGCCATATCGTCGACAATAATCCCATACCTGATAAGATTTTCATCAAAAAGACTCCAAATATAAAATCCAACACCATCCACAACCGTCACCAAACCGGTAATACAAACGGTAATACCAATAAATCTTAAATCTTTCTTTATTTTTTCAATATCATCCCCCGGCTTCCTATCTTTAGCGCGATTTTCGCTTTTTTTAAAAAAAATCATAATAAGCAATGGATTTACACTATTTTATATAATTTAACCGATTTTGATGTTCAATGGAATACTTGGCGAATTTTGATTGTGCGAATTTTAAATACATTCAAGCTAATTTGACTGCGGCATTTGTGGCATATTTAATAAAAAAACCCAATTCCTTGGTTTAAGAGTGATAGAGGGCGAATAAAATTAAATCGCCCTCAATTTATCTGTATATTTTTGAACAAGTGCCGCTAACTCCTTTCTCTCGTCGCTTGTCATGCCGATCAGCGGGCAGTTTTGATCCATAGGGAAGTCCTTTCGTTCTTCCGCCCACACAAGAGCAAGAAATAATTGTATCGCTGCGTCTTCCAACCCTCCTGTTTGTTTCGAATCTTCTTTTCTTCGGCGCCATTCATCTAGAGCCCCTTTGGGCGTGGATTCTACATTTCTCTTGGCCATGAAAATAGTATAAAATAAATTTTAAACTTTGTCAAGGTTTACTTAATGATTTGTAAACTTGGGATCAACTATCGCAATTTAAAACAAAAAAAGCTCATTTCTGGGCGGGTTTTAAATTGACATAATGGCCGCCGCCTGATGTCGCTGGGCACTGCGCTCGCTGGCCGCCAGAAACGGGGTTGGACTAACCATGTTTAGCGTTATAAAAAAAACGGGAGGTTACCCTCTCGGTGTTCAATTGCGGAACACGGCGCATACTTATGCTGTCAGCCCAGCTTCTTTGAGCAACCGGTCACGCAAACCCTGACCATTCAATGTTAGCGTGATATCGCGAACGTCGGTTGCAATGATGCCATTTTGCATAAGACCTGCTCGCTCAAGCGTTAATATAGTTCTACCTCCTCCAAAAACTTTATGATTTTTGTCCCTGCAAAGCTTATAAAATTCGACGACCGCCATTCCATATTCGGGTATTAGGCTTCTTATAGCCCACTTTATAGCATAATATATCCCCGCGGGAACCTGGCTTTCATTGTAAAGAGGGACAAAATCTGTCATCGAACCAGCCCTCATGGCAAATTTTCTAATTAGCCGGTTCGCTTCTTCGCCGCTGTCTAATAATCTTGCCAGGCCAGCCTCTGCCGATACCTGACAAAGAACGTTACGCGACACCCGTTGCGCATCAAAACCAACGGGCGCCTTAACAACAACGAAGTCACAAGACACATCACCTTCAATTAAGGCGGGTTTAAAAAAACGTTTACCTGAATCACCGCTCGGATTTTCTATAAATAACATCCAAAGCCTCCTTATAAGATTCAATATAATACATGAAATAGAAATTGTCAATCACTTTAAAATCAAAAATTCCCTCATTTGAAGCGTTCTTTGCTAAAATTAATTTTTAGTCTGAAAATTATCGAAAGTATCAATAATACCCGCCGCTTGGTGGAGCTGGGCACTGCGCTCGCCTTCGCTCGCTTGCTAACCTTCTAGGACGAAATCGGAACTTTTTTAACAAGTTCGTTAAATAAAAAAGGATTAGGTTCAAGCCACTCATTGAACTAATCCATTGCCTGGAGAAAGAAAGTCATCTAGACTCATTCCTTTTATCGGGCAGATAACAACATATTCTCCATTTCGCAGCGCGATCATTTTTCGATAGATAATGATAACGGCCCAAAAAATTTTTTTAAGCTGTCTCTCATCCAACTCATTTTGGAATTTTTCATCCTCTTCGGATGGATTTAACATGTACAGCCTGAGGTAAGCTTCTTGTTGCGCCATTGTACTTGCTGGCTCCAGTGTTCCTTTTGCGATTTTACAAAATCTATCGGGATCATTTGTTTGTATAAACAAAAGCTCCCTGACAAAATCCTTAAACTCATATATATCTTTTTCACGTATCAAACTGCCGTCACTCATTTCTACCTTTTTTTCATTCCTACGAAAATAATTTCTCCAATTCATTCATAACCCTCCTGATTTATTTTTTTAAAAGATGTGACCTCTACTAAAATTTGAAATCACATTCGAACACACCCTATACTTAAACATATAATTTAATAACGGTCAATAGATTGCGGGCAATTGTTGAATATACAAAAATTATTCTTAATTATTGAATAAGGCAACCGAATTCGAGGACAATTTTTAGTCAAAATTCGCTTGCTGGCCGCCTGAAACGAGGTTGAAACGGCATTAAACAACGCGATAATAGCCTGATAACATATCACAATACGCTAAAATCATAACAAAATATGGATACACTATATGAAAAGAATTAAAAGGTTCTCATGATTATTCTCATGCCCAGAGAATGTTAAGGTCTGCTAAAGAATTAAACTCTACGCATAAAGGTAATTGGAAAGTAGTTGGAACACCTTTAGACAGTTTGAAAATAATTTGATATTATATCGCAATACAATCAATATATATTTCCTCAATGAAGTTTCGGCGCCGCGGAGTATGGATAAGATCCCGCAAGACATCCTTAGCGGAGCAGATGCCAATAACGCGGCATCGATAATGTACCCCAAGGTTACTTGTTTATATTAAAGAGTTAGCAAGATGGTACACGGGCAATAATCTGTATCGGTATTAGGACAGATTATCGACCCATTATCTTCTAATCACGTAATTGAACTATTATATAGCCTTAGATTAATTATGAAGCTCAAAATTGATTTACATATTCACACAAAGTTTTCATATGATTCGCAAAACGATATCGAAGAGATTATCAAGATAGCCAAACAAAAGGGCTTGGACGGTGTTGGGCTTGTCGACCACGACACTACAAGCGGCTATTCAGAAATGATTCGTTTAGGAAAAGAAAATGACATTGTTGTAGTTCCAGGCGTTGAAATTCGAGTCAGAGGCGGATACCTGCTTGCTTATGGAAATGTAACAGAATTACCTCCAAAAGGGATAACTCCAGAAGCGGCAATTTCCATATTGCGAAAACAAGATGTGCTGATCGCCGCGGTTCATCCTTTCAAAAACGGGCTGGGTCTAAAAAACCACATTTATGACCTGAAGCTGGATGCGCTTGAGACAGTAAACGGCGGCGCAATTTTTGGAGATAAATCTGCAGAAATTGCAGCTAAAAAGCTGGGGCTGCCTAAAATCGGCGGATCAGATGAACATTTTTTGGGCGACATTGGGAGTGTGGTCACTACCATAGAGACACCCGGCAAATCCACAAAAGATATCCTTGACGCAATTAAAAAAGGCAAGACAACTATCATTCAGGATAAGAGTGTATTACGCATCATCTGGTTCTACATTAAAAAGGGCCTCATGAAACTAATTGGATGCTTCCATTAAAAATGCAGGGTCAGACCCCTGCATTTTTAAAAAATTCTCCGGCTGGCCGTCTGGGACGAAGTTAAAACTACTTTATTTAAAGAATTTGTACCAAATCAAAACCGAAACCAAAACAATCATAAAACCAATTGCTCGTCCAATAAAAAATTTTCTTAAATTTAAGTTTTTTGACATAGTATTGGCTGGCCGTTTGGACCGAAGTTGGAACGGCATTGGTAAAATTATGATCCGGGATAGGTTTCAATGCTCTCCTTGACGACGTTACCGTTGGCATCGTGGACGATCACCCCGTCAAAGATCACGCTTTCGTCCAGAATGAGCGGCATTAAGATTTTTATAAAACCGATCAGCGCGTAAGAATCGAGTTTATCCGTATTCACCCATTCCAAATCGCCTTCTTCGCATGCGGTCATTTCCCCGGTAAAACCGTCGGCAACGTATACCGAAAGGATCCATGAAGAATCGCTCCCGTCCAAAATCGTTTTTACCACTCCCCGGAGCTTAACTCCAGAAATATCCAATCCGGTCTCTTCTTTGGCCTCGCGCACGCAAGATTCAAACGAACCCTCATCGGCCAAAGTTTTCCCGCCCACGCCCGTATACAAACCCCGCATCGGCTCCCGATTCCGACGAAGCAAAAGCACTTTGCCGTTTTTCCGATCCCGGATAAAGCAAACGTTGCCAATGGTTGTGCTTAGGGATGGGTTTTCCATATAGGTGATGTTAACACAATGCAAGAATCGCTATCTCGATATAACTGCTTATTTCGCATCGGCAAAAGCTAGTGCCCACTCCTCTATTTTTTCAATAATTTTTTATAACCCATAGCAATTAAACCGAAAAATACTCTTAATAATATTACACCGAAAACCGCAAGAAACAGGAGCGCTAAATAAAAAAGGAACGGCTGGGCTTCATATAGCGGCGTTAAAAAATCAGCGATAAACAAATCAAATATTTCTTGCATACAATTAGTTTTTATTAATTTGTACCCGCCGCATGGTGGCGCTGGGCACTGCGCTCGCCTTCACTCGCTTGCTTGCCATACGAGACAAAGTTGGAACAGAATTAATAAAATCTATTTAAACTTTCAATCTCGATCCACAAAGTATTTACTTAACACAAAAGCTATTTCTTATCTACGCCTATCCCTAATTGATTTCCATATTGTTTTTCGAAAATATTTAAAATTTTGTAATAGTTTTGTGTAATTATATTGTCGGTTCTAATCATTTCCTTAAAGATCTTGTTTAATGTGGCAGTATATTTTTTCTTTAGAGATAGCAAAGAATTAATGTCACTATCATCTAATTCATTATCCTTTTTATCTAAAATCTTCCCTCGTAATATTATATCTTTAGCGATAAGATAATCTAAACCATCAACGCTAAATCTGTATTCATGAACTACTACATTTCTAGATTTTCTCATTCCTCTTAATCCATAATCGAGATTAATTAAGAGGTTCCTTAATGGCACGTCAGTAACTTTCTTTATAACATCGTGAATTCTTCTATCATTAACCCTTAGATCAAACAAGAAATTAGTTGCTTTGAGAATCCTCTCAAATAGTCCTATTAAATGATTAAGATATGCTTCCATATGGTATTCAAAGAACTCCCCCTCAATAACAGGCGCATCAATCACAAAATCATAAGGAAACTCCTGAATAAGAAAAAAAGCCATTTGAACTTTATCAAATTTATAATTAATTTCCTGAATCAAGGCAGCGGTTTTTGCAATAAATTTATCGTCCGCAGAAAAAAGATCGCTTTTGTATATATACTCATACATGTTTTCTTTTACGCCAAGATCACCTACTCTTTTTAGAAACTCAAACTGCTTTTCCGATAGTTTCAACAGAAAAGAATGAGAATTGATTATCGTTGGTTTTGCTGAAATCATTTATAAATTTTATAGTTGTTTAGTTTAACACATTTTTATATCATGCAAAATCTATAGCTAGAAACAAAAACTACCCCCAAAATAGGTAGTTTTTGATGATCCTCGCTGGCTGGCCGTCTGGGACAAAATCAAAACTTACTACAAGAGTGTCAACCATACGGTAAATTCTTGATTATTGACCGAAATTTGCGCCGCGCTTCGCGCGACTTTGTTGTCAAAACTGGCTAAATCTGCGATTAAATCCCGCGGCGAATTGAAAATAAATCCTATTTACCGATATTCTTTTTGCCATAAATGATATAAATCAACCCTTTATAATACAAAATTTGTAAAATATAAGAAAAGAGGCAAGCCACAATTAATGAATATGCAAAGACTTGTAGATAAAAAAGAGGGTTACGGTTGTAAGAAATGATTTTATCAGAGGCACACTTCATATCGTTATGTATAAAACAATATCTCTTTTCGCTATCTTTTGCCAATATATCTAAAATCAATTTTTTCTTTTCATCCACTGAAGCAGTGTGATCTTTTAAATATGATTGCGCTATTTTATCCGCGTTGGACTCAATGTCCGAACTACAAATAGACTTTGTTTCCAAGTCATATCTAGATAGGTAGCTAATTTTAGAACTTTCAAAACATGCAATTTTATCAGCCTGATTCAAAAATAGCGGTATGGTATTTGCAATTGTTTTTTCACTATTTTTTGAAAATTCCCTAAGATTATTTTTAATCGTTATATTATGCTGATTTTCATCAACAACCGAAGAGAAAATAAGAGCTGAAATCAACAAAACAATTATCATCAAAATAACATATATAACCACAAAAAAACGGTGCCACCATTTTTCTGTCAAAAATAAATAATTACTTATAAATGGAAAAAGAAAATTCTTCATTATGCTTTTTTCATATTTGTTAATACATTCTTCTCTTTTAATTCTTTGATCTTCTGTCTCGCCATTTATTCCAAGGTGATCGGAAGGATTAGCTTGTTTTAAGCAGTTTTCCAAATCGGAGTTTGATTTATCAAGCCGCAAGGGATTGCTTTTATATTTTAGTTATTTAAAATTACCTCAAAAAGATTTAACGCATTATTACCATCCATTGTTTTTTCTAACATATTATTTATTTCATTATCAGAAATACCACATATTTTTTGCAGCAAATAATTCTTGTCATATCCAGTGAATTGACCGTTAGAATCGAAATCCTTTTCGCTAAATTTAAGTTCCGTTTCGTTAGCGTTAATGATTTTCTTATTTCCTAAGTTACAAGTAATTTTAACTCTATCCGTTACATCATTATAAACAATGGCATCTAAATATTGACTTGCCTCCCAATTTTTTCCAGCCTCTATTTGATCTCTATATTCGTAAGCATGATAAAAATAACCAGCAACAGCCCCGATAATTAAAAACGACAATGATACTATTATGTATTTTCTCATTAGTTTATTTCATTAAATCGTCGACACTAATATTGAGAGTCTTTGCGATATTCTTTAGCGTGACAAGCGTTGGGTTTTTATTTTTGCCAGTTTCAATTTTAATTATTGCATTATTAGTTAAATCAACAAGCCGGGCTAGTTTCTATTAAGTTAAATCTTTGGCTTTCCTGAAGCGTTTTAAATTATCAGCAAGGTTTGGCATATACTAAATTATAGTAGTAGAATTTTAATTAATACTGGTAATCCATATTTCTGCTATTAAAATACAGTTTAACACGAAAAAATCTATGTCCAAACCTCAATACTATCTCTATTGCCGAAAATCAACCAATGAAGCGGACAAGCAGATTTTGTCCATTGAGGCGCAAAAGGCGGAATTGCGAGAGTTTGTGATTAAAGAACAGTTGAATATTATTGGAAACTTTATTGAATCAAAAACGGCAAAAAGCCGGCGCAAATTACGGCCAATAATCAAGAATTTGCTGTATAGCTGCCTCGTTAAAACGACACCAAACTTTGAACTAATTTTACCCAATCTCGTCCATCAGGTAAAGAAGTGTAATTTGAGGGCAAGTTGACCCCGACTATTGCTCGTCAGCCTGTGTTTGGTCTTCAAACCCAGTCTTCCTCGCAGAAGGAGACCCCGTTGCTACGGTGCCGCGCGGATTGGGCCGCTGCCAACGCATTTTAGCCGCAGGTAGGGGGTAAAGGAGTGCGTTGTCTGCCAAAAAGTCTGCGTTCTAAGAACGCAGAGTAATGTAGGCACACAGAGATAGGTAGAACGCAGACTTTTTGGCAATCGAAAGCGGCCCAATCCGCAACGCAGGGTCGGGGACAGCCGCAATCAACGGCGCTGTTTTGGAAGCAATGCCAAACTTCGAAACAGATCCCGGCAAAACAGCGCCTTAGACTAAAATAGGTAGAAATACAACCCTTAAACTTACCTCCAATGGAAAAAGAAATTTAATCAAAATACTTGTCTATCTCCATCCTAACTTTAATTGTCTTTGCATCCAGTTTTCTTGCATTTTCCAAATTATCGTTTTTCTCTTCATCATTGCCGAGATATTTAGATAACTTTGCAATATTGTAATAAATTATAGCCCTACTACTAGGAGCAAAATTTGGATTGTACTTAAGTAAATCAATTAATACACCCCGAACCTTGTTGCATTTATCTTGATTGCAAGAGTTCAACGCAAAATAAGTAAGTCGATCAGCGCCAAACCAAAAACTTATATCGCCATGTAAGTTCGCAAATCTGTCAAAGTCATCGCTAAGTCCGTGCATACCACATAAATACGCAAATATTTCTTTTTGTTTGATTCCAATAGTATGGCCAAGCCCTAAAAAATTATTTCTTATGGCAAAATATAGCACAAATAAAGTAGCATAAGAAGCAGTAATTGGGCCCAAAAGTTTAAATAAGATTTCTTGAAGGCCACTCTCTGCTCTATTTGCTTTTTCAACACCGACTATTCCCTTGCCTCGTAAATTAATATCTGGTCTTGCCGGAAGCGCATTGCTGCTAGAAGCTAGAAGCGATACCGCTATGGATTCGCTAGGATTAAGATTTTTGACATAGAGTTTGTAACCGTTTTCTATTTTTTCATTGTAATCCAACGAGTTATTTTCACTTACGTTGCTCTGCTCGATTTTTGCGTTTTGCAATTCAACATTTAAAGCCATCTCTTCTATCATCTTTTTTCCATTATTCATAATCTGTAAACGGTAGATTCCGATTGTACCGCTATTACCGGAAAAAGGAACCACATTGTCGACGCTATAGATAAGGCTGACTGGCTCCGTTTTTATAAATTCAGTTATTAAATTTACTCCAACAGTAACAACGCCGGTTATAACTGCGCCAATTACGGCCGTAATGATTATATTTTTGAAACTGATTCCTTTCATATTTGCAATATTAAAAACTATTCAGGTAAATATTTAAAAACGCCAAAAAATAAACTATTCCGCCTTCTAAACGTACGGAAGCGATCAAAACGTTTTTTGACAGGTAGCTCAATAAAAAGACCCATTTCATATTGATATTCTGGATCAGAGACTAACGTAGCAAGTTTTAATAGGTCGTAATAACGCGCTATTTTCCTCCCATTTTTTGTTTTCTTTGCCTCTATAACAATATGGTTCTCCTTAACTCCCCTATGATGCATGATTATGTCCGGATAAATCGTTAATTTCTCGGTTTTGCCATTCATCTTGAGGACGAAAACATAAAGATCAAGTTCTGCTATATAGTCAATCCTTGGATTAAGCAACTGCTCCTTTAAATTTAGTATTTCCTCTTTCGTCGGCAGGTCTTTGACCTCAATGCCATGTGCCTGAAAATCATTTTTTAATTGGGCGGCCATTCTTGATAAAAGCTGCCTCGGATCGATCTTGATAGTCTTTGGCCCTCCTAAATTTAGATTATATTCGCAATCTACGTTCCATTCTGGGAACAATACCTGATAATATTCTGCCAATTTATGGGTAATCGATCTTTCATTAACGCTATTTTTCAATAGGTATCCATCTTTTTTCAAAAGAGTATACAACCCATCTTCAATTTTAGTAAAATCCGCCTGGTAGTTGGGCATTGTTTTATTCTCACTACAAACAGTTAAGAAGTAAAGTTTATTCTAGCCTTTTCTTTAAAATCTGGTGACGATTGTCATTTTTTAGGCCTTTTCCTATTATTTTTAGAATAGCTCCTAGGTCTTTAAGTTTAAACGCTCTTTCACAAGCGATCCTTCAGTATTTTGTGCCCGCCACCTGGTGGCGCTGGGCACTGCGCTTGCCTTCGCTCGCTTGCTGGCCGTTTGGGAAACATGCTGTAACCATTTGTATCAATTAGCCTCGACTTAGATTATTTATTATTTTGCAATTTAAATCTTTAATCCAGCAAGTTTTTTAAACTTTAAACCAATCGTCGTTTGTGAAATATTTTTGTTAATATTGTCAAAGGAATTTTTAGCATCATTCAAGGGCTTTTGAGGGCTGTATAATAATAAACCAGCTCTTGAAAGATATGTTTTTTGGAATTCTGATGCTTTTTTAAAGAAATCCTCTAATCTCTGCTTCTCTTCTATCTCATCAGTAGCTTTTTTACCATCCAAATATTCTTTAATATATTCTGCCGGAATTTGAAGCATGCTAACGCGAATTTGCTCCTCATTCTTTTGAAACATCGAATTATTGTATGAAACCGCCTCATCATACAATTTGCAATTATTGTAAAATTCGGTTATGTTGTCCCATTCATCTCTATCAAAATCTCTAACAAAAAAATATTTATATTTACTCCAACTATCAGTAGGCAATAAAAACTTATTAGGTAAAGTTCCCGCTCTCACTTCCACTCCTACTTGATTCAGTACCCTTTCGGCGTTTTGAATTTCCAGCAAAATAATATTCGCGGAATCTTTTTTTAAATCGCTTCTTTGTTTTACATAAAGGAAAAAAGCAATTGCCCCTGCAATAAAAGTCACTAATCCTACGAAAAAATTTGAATTTAATATGCCAATCAGTTGACTCATACCAATATCTAAGTTAGTAATATTTTAAATACTTTAGTGTCGTTTGCGAAATATTATCATAAAATTATTACCTAGTCCATTCTTTAGAAGTAACAGGTCAACATTGGCCTCCTCACCACCAATGCCACTAGTATAAAACAAAACCCGCTTTTAAGCGGGTTTTGTTTTGCCTACGCGATTTTCGAAAAATATTGATATGTACCCGCCGCCTGGTGGCGCTGGGCACTGCGCTCGCCTTCGCTCGCTTGCTGCGGGACTTGGATTCGAACCAAGATTGATGGATTCAGAGTCCATATGCCTACCATTAGCAGATCCCGCAATAATTAAACACGAATCAAAACACGGTTGATTATACCAACTTTGCCCAATTAAGCAATAGTATTAGCAGGTATTAACCATTATTAAACCATTACCCCAAGGAAGCATTCGCGGATGATGTTTGTGGATTGGCCGTCAGATTTGCCCCAGATTTCGTTTTTTGCGACCGAGCAAAACTCGAGGTGTAGTATCACTACATCGAAAGTTTTGCGACCGAGCAAAAATGGAAGATGGGGTGAAGATGCGGGCAGGACGCGAATATTAGCCGCGAATGCTTCCTATACTTTTAAGTAGCGGCCCACTGCGATCAGGCTGGAGAAGATGCCCAGGCCTGCTCCTATGGCCAGCTGGATGCCGAAGAGCACCCACAAATTGCTCATCAGGTTGTCCCAGATGTTCATTCCGGGCAGGATCGTGGCGATGACCGGATTCAAATACCAACACGCGACCATGGTCACGAAGAGCGAGAACAGCGCACCCAGCACTCCAAAAATCAGGCCTTCCACCAAAAACTGGCCGCGGATGAACCACCGCGCCGCGCCCACCAGCCGCTGGATGCCGACCTCCACGCCACGGCTTAAAATCGCCATCCTGACGGTGTTGAACGTGACCATCACCGAGATTATGCCCAACAGCCCGAACAATGCCAAGCTGACCTTCTGCGCGCCGTCGGTGATCGCGAATATCTTCTCGATCACGGCTTTCTTCTCGCTGTAATTGATCTTATTGACCATGTCCTTGTACTGCTCGCCGCTAAGCAACGTGGCCACCTGCTCGTACTGCGACGTTGACGCCGCGGTGACGTTGAGCACCGGCAAAAACGGATTGTCGTTAACCTCTTGTAAAGATTCGATAAGCATCGGATCATTCTCGTGGCGCTTGGTGAACGCCGTGAGCGCGTCCTCTTTGGAAATATAATCAAGTTGGCCGATACCCGGAATTGCCCGGATCTCGTCTTCGGCTTTCAGGATATCGTCGCGGGAAACGCTCTCGTTGAAATAAATTGAAATATCCGCCTTGGATTCGAGCTCGTTAACCAAAAAATCGCTCACATCCTTCAATACGAACAACGCCGACGTGAGCAATATCGGTACCATGATAATGAATACATTGGCAACCGCGATGCCCCCGTCGCGCACAAGATTCTGCCAGCCCAAACCGATGATCCGTTTTAAAGAATTGAACATAAAAAGATAACCGTTAACCATTAACCTTTAACCATTAACAAAATGCCGCGCACCGATACTTTTGTTAAACGATATAGGTTAAAAGTTAAAGGTTAAAAGTTAATAGTTGGTTTCGCGCTAAAGCGCGAACCTGCCGTTTTGCTCGTCGCGGATGACTTTGCCTTTTTCCAACGTCACCACGCGTTTTTTCAATTTATTGACGATCTCGCGATTGTGCGTGGCCAGCAACACGGTCGTGCCCATCTCGTTGATCTTTAAAAGCAACTTTAAAATATCCAAAGTGTGGTATGGATCAAGATTGCCCGTGGGCTCGTCGGCAAGCACCACCTCCGGGCGGTGTATCAGCGCGCGCGCGATCGCCACCCGCTGGCGTTCGCCGCCGGAAAGTTCGGCCGGATAATTGTTCTCATGGTCGCCAAGCTCCACGATCTCCAAAATACGCGGCACATCGCGCCTGATCTCGGCATCGCTGGCGCCGATCACTTTCATCACGTAGGCGATGTTTCCCGACACGGTCATATTAGGCAAAAGCTTGTAGTCCTGGAAAACCGCGCCGATGCTGCGGCGCAAGCCGTTAAGGCTGCTGTGCTTCATTTTATAGATGTTCTGGTCTTTGTATAAAATACTGCCGTTGGTGGGTTTTTCCTCCACCAGCATCAATTTAAAAAGCGTGGTCTTGCCCGCTCCGGAGCGGCCCACCACCGAAACGAATTCACCCTGTTCCACGCCAAACGATATCCCATCCAGCGCCACGACATTGTTCGCTCCCGCGCACCGCGAGGTATAGATCTTACTGATGTCGTTGAATTTTATCATGGAGTTTTCGTTAATCATTTATCTATCGTCCAATTATTAAAAAATCCTTATCCCGGCCTTAGTTTAATTTGATCTCGGCTTCAATGAATTCATCCAGATCGCCGTCGAGCACTTCATCCACCTGCGAGGTTTCCATCCCGGTGCGGGTATCCTTTACCAGCTTGTACGGATCCATGACGTAATTGCGTATCTGGTTTCCCCAGCTGGCCGAAACGCGGTCGCCTTTTATCTTCGACAGTTCGCTCTCGCGCGACTCCTGCATCAGGTGGAAAAGCTTCATTTTCAGCAGCTCCATGGCCCGGTCGCGATTCTGTCCCTGCACGCGCTCGGTCTGGCAGGTGGCAAACACTCCCGTGGGAATGTGGGTGATGCGCACCGCCGATTCTCGTTTGTTCACGTATTGCCCGCCCGGCCCGGATGACCGGTAAAAATCGGTCCTGATGTCGTCGGGGCGCAGTTCCAAATCCTTTAACTCGCTTTTCGGAAAATCAGGGAAAACCTCCACCAGCGCAAACGACGTCTGCCGCAAGTGTTTGGCATTGAACGGGGACAGCCGCACCAGGCGGTGCACCCCGGTTTCTTTCTTCAAATAGCCGTACGCCCTCAATCCTTTAATATATATCGAAACTTCTTTATAGCCAACCCTGCCCTCGGTAACGCCGTCGCCAAACGATTCGTTGAGGATCGTAGCCTTGAATCCTTTGCGCTCGAAATAACGGCTGTACATCCGCATCAGCATCGCGCCCCAGTCCTGGGCATCCTGGCCGCCCGCGCCCGAATGGATGGTCATTACCGCGTTCTCGCGGTCGTACCTTCCGGAAAGGAAAACCAGTGTTTCCTTTTCCTCCAATTTTTCCGTGGCCGCGGCAACATCGCCTTCGGTGGCGCCTTCAGCAAGCATCTGCAATTCAACATCAAGGTCGTCTAAGTCTCCAACGGTCTTTTTCAATTCCGCCAGTTCTTCGCTGATCTTGGCCGCCTGTTCCGGGATCCCCCAGAAATCGGGACGCGCCGCCTGGGCTTCCAATTCCGTTATTTTTTCTTTTTTGCCGGCAACGTCAAAGACGGTCCGCCAACCCGCGGAACTTAACCTTTAAACCTTCGACCTGTTCGTTAATATCTGCCATGGATTTTCAATTCCCCACAATGCCAATGTATCAAAAAACCCGCCAAAAATCAAAAACCTTTCACATACTTTTAATACAATATCTTTTGACTGAAATCTACAAAACACTTTATTAATAAAATGCGCGGGACTTGAATTGCGCCCGCACTCGCCTAAATCTAAATATTTGACTTCATTCTATTTCAAACAAAGTTTCTTCCCCCAGCGTTTTCACCTCGCTAAGCCTGATTCCCTCAGGAATGGGTCCAAAAGCGTTTTTGCACGAGATCTCAATAACTTTGACCTCGCTCTTTTCCATTTGCCGCCCAGGCTGACACGCAGGAACCACTACGTATCTTTTTGGCTTTAATTTACCCCATTTCTTGGAGTCTTGCCCATCCTCTACGGTCTCAACTTTGCCGGAGGATAAATCATGGATTTGAACTTTAGGTTCAGCCACTCGATCACCCTTTTTCAAAATCGCTACCACCCAAATCCGCGCTGTTCAATTTTAAATACGGAAGGCAGTGCTGGAAATATCAATATCACAATCACCAATTAAAACAAGATAAACAAAAAACTACCCCAAAAGGGGCAGCTGTTAAATTTGGAGCCGAGAAGAGGGGTCGAACCTCCGACCTGCGGTTTACGATACCGCCGCTCTACCAACTGAGCTATCTCGGCATAACTGCCAAAACATTTCAAACACGTTAATTTTAGGCAAGGAAATTTTAACAGAAATCGTATAAAAAGAAAAGAGCCTCAATTATCCGACCGTTCCATTCCCGTTCAGTTGAAACCCTTCATGAAAAATACTTGGCGCCGCTAGCCTTTGTCTGCGTTGGTGCATGGCCGCCTTTCCATCGCCGCCTCCGCGCTTATCCACTTCATCCTATCCATCGCATAAGGAGTGTTTCTAACAAAGCAAATCCCCATACATAGTTTAAGCTCGATTATGCCATTGCACACAGGGCATATCGGCACGTAATCCCAATACAAAATTAACCAGCTCCTTTTTATTGTTAATAAGCAAATTTAGAAAATAAACGATAACGATATTTTTTAACTTTTTAATTATACAATCAAACCCCGTATTAACAAAATAAAATAAAAAAACATTGAACCAAACAAAAAAAGGATACTGAATTTGTTTAAAAAATTTGCTATTTTTCAAATCATTCCGAATCCCCCTGTTCTATTTCCTTCGCGTCACCCAGAAGACAAACCGCGGTTGCAAATACGGTGACATTGACATCGGTGGCCCAATGCGGCCGGTACGCGATCTTCCCCAATTCCTCCTCAATTCTATGCAATTTACTGATCGGCATCTCCGTTTGCCGGACGTCAACGCCATTTTTTTTGAATACTTCTTTTATGGCGCCGATATTGTCCAGGGAAATTTTGCCCTCCCCATGCCACGTCATAAACAGGTCGGCAAAATCACCGATCCGCTCCGCCGCTATGGAAACCGCGTCTTTAGGAACAACATATTTCCGCGCAATGGTGGCAAATCTCGCCTCGGCATAAGCCCTCGCTTCCCGACGCTCCCGCTCCTGGTCAATGCTTGCCTTGATATTGTTAACTCGCGCCAACAATTCGCTTAATTCCAATTTTTTATTTTTGGCCGCTTGCACGAATTGATCCGCAACCGCAATGGAAACGGATTTGCGCGCCTGGTCAAAAATGAAACCGATCGCTTTGCAAGCCTCGATGGCTTCATCCAAAGCGGGCTTTACCACGGGATCGTAACGCGTGTCACCGGCGTCTTTTATCGATTCCGCCGCTAGCTTGCCCTTCGCCACTTCTTCCCGGGCGGCAGCCCCAATTTGCGAGATCTCAGCCAACTGTTTTCTTATTTTCTTTTCCGCCGCCAGTTCCTTTTGACCCCTCATGTTATTACCCGCGTCTCCGGGCCTTCTTCTGTTTTTCCATTTAGGCAGCTTACCTTTCTTTTCATCCATCAAATCACCTTCAGTTTTTAATGTTCGCCAAAACGATACCCCGGTACGGCCGCTAGCCGAAAAACGGTTTTGCGGACTCGCTATTGATCCGCATCCCATATCATGGGAACAATATATACGCGGCACTGCGATCTGTCAATTTGCGAACGAACAAAAAACCGCGGTCTGGGAAGTCCTTCAATAATATATAAATTAAGGACTGTGCCCAGATCGCGGTTCAAACTTGCGTTTGCGGATCTTCCCCGAGTCTTTGGCGAAACTTGGGAAAATGATGGGGACGATCGGGTTTGCATCCGGCGCTATAGTTTTATATAAACTCACCGGGAAACCCTTTTGATAACGCTTGTGGGAACTGGTTTCGGGCGAAGCCTCGAATCCGGTAACCTGGCGATATCGTATTTCTTCTCCATCATTCTCCCAATTTTCTATTTACAATTTGCTTACCGTCTTACACCTATATTATACAACGCTTTGTTATAATTTGTCAAGGGCAAAACAAAACTGAACACCACTTCCTCCATCGTTTGGTTAAACAAAAAAACACCTCCGCGGCGCTTTAAAAAAAATACCTGCCAATTTTTGGCCGAAAAAAATATTTCCCTCAGTTTCAAACCGCCATTTTGGATGCCGGGCTGAAGAAAGGGCGGAGGATCAGCGTTCAAAACCTTTTCCTCCACATATCGCTCACAATGGTCACCTCCTCGATTGTGCCGAGCACGATCGCTTTTTCCCCTTTCTCGCAGGAAGGGATGGCGATCTGCGTCACCGGACGATCATGGCGGTATCCAAGCAAGAAAAACGCTTCCGACTTTTTCTTCTTGATCTCCTTTATTAATTCCCTTAGGGAATCAAATTCGATCCCTCCCGTGGGATCGGCAATACAATCGGAAGAAAAAACGTATTTCTTTTGCCCGATAGGCAGTTGCGTCATTGTTTCCTCCTTGCGTTCGTTGGTATATTTTTAAAACAAATTATCCGGCCTGTCAAATAATTACCGCGCCTCAATCCCCTTATTCGGAAAAAAATTAAGCGAAAAGCGTTGCGAGCCGCCTTCCGCTTATCACCGGATAATTTCTTCAACCACCGGGCGGTGGTCATACTTGCAAGGAGCCGGGTAATAACAATTAACCAACCTTGTTATTGCAAATATCATGCCCTGCAAACGATACCTGCGGATCCTTACGGAATGACTGGGCTTCCCCTTTTGATTAATCCTATCCCAAGAAAGCTCCTCAAACGAAATTCCATTCGGAAGCTTGCCGGATTCAATGGTCCATTCCCTGATGTTGGGCAGCTCATTTAAAACATTTTCCACAGTCTTGCCGCCAGACATAGCAACAAAATCCGTTCCCAGGAAAGAATTCAAACCAACGCCGATCCTGGCAACGTCTTTCAGGGAATCCGTGGGGCATTCCAACACTATCTCTACCGGGTCGTCCAAACCATCGTTGCCGGGTCCGAAATAAATCGGCAATTTAAGACGGGTTTCCCCGCCTTTCGCTCCAATTGTCGCTTCAAAATGACCGGCCGGGCAAAATGATGGCGGCTGATGACCACGCTTAACCAAAGTTGTCTTCAAGACAACACCTCCGACAAAATCAATAACTGTTTTTTACCATTCCGTCAATCACCCGACAAAAACAAAAACCCGCAAAACGCGGGCTTAAAACTTCAATTTGACTATGCCTGGGAATTCGGATTGCCCGGCGATTCTCTTTCGTAATCCTGCTGGGTCTTTTTCCCGGGAATGCCCAGCGCCAAAAAAAACCCGCCCGCGATAAGGCTCATGATTATGGCCACCTCGAATTGCGCCGCCGACAATACGGAATTTTTATGCGCCATTATCCCCAACCCGAACCCGATCAATACCCCGCCCAGGATCGTAAAAATAAATTTAATAACTGAATTCATTGAATTATGAAACGTCGAATCGTAGAAACGTCGAATCACGGATTAAAAATCAACGATTTAACGATTCGCGATTCAGCGATTCGTGCACATTCATTTTAGCATAAAAATTAATGCTTCTTGGCAAAGTCGCAAATCTCTTTAAACTCGCACCACTCGCACTGCCACCCCGGCGTGGCGCGGAATTCGCTCTTTACGATTTCCTTGATGATACCGGATATCTTTTCCCTCCCTTCCTCGGCATCCAAGCTGCTCGGCGAAAACGACAGTGGCGTGGCGGTGTTCAAATAAAAATAAGTCAGCTTTTCCGAATCCAGATCGAATACTTCCTTGGCCGCGATCCGGTAGATCATCAGCTGCATTTTATCTTCCGGGCGCAAGCGTTCCTTGGGCGTGCCGGTCTTGTAATCGATGATCTCGATCCCGTGCTTGCTTTCGTCGATGCGGTCGATCTTGCCGGTAATGGAATGGCCGTCGATCTTTAAATTGAAATCCTGCTCCAGCGCGGGCGCGCCGTTGATGGTGTATATCTTGGGATGGCGCGTGGAAAAATCCTTCCAAAAATTTTTCAAAGAAACCATGCCTTGCTGGAAATATGTTTCTTTTTCGCTTTTGCCGTCGTACCATTCGTCGATCCAGTTCTTCTTATAAACATCGGCCAACTGTTTGAAATTACCCTTCTTGCTCCCCAGCTCGGATAAGAATTCGTAAAGCGCGTTATGCATCGTTTTGCCATAACTGAAAAAAGCCTTGCCCCGCGTGGGAATCCGCAAAATATGGGCGAATTTGTATTGCATCGGACATTTCTCGAAGGTCGCCAGCTGCGTGAACGAAAAATGGCCGGGAAGCGCGCCCTGAACCTGCGGCCGGCGGTAGTTGTTGGCCACGCGCACGGTCTTGACCTCATCCTCGTGGTTATCGCCGTTATAGCCCATCTCATGCAGGAACCGCGACACTTTTTTGGGTTTTACCCCGCCGTAATCCGCCGCCGAAGTAAAATACAATGTCTTGCGCGCCCTAGTCATCGCCACGTAAAACAACCGACGCTCTTCTTCCAGGTGCGCGTCGCCTTCGGGCTTCTCGTCATTGGCCAGCGCCTCGGGGATCTCGATCTCGTCACCTCGCCCGATGGTCGGGAATTTGCGGTCAACAAGATTTGGAATGAAAACATGGTCGAATTCCAAACCCTTGGCGGAATGGATCGTCATTATCTGCACCGCGTCAGGGGTTTTTATCGGATCGAAATTCAACCGGCCCTCTTCGCCGGATTCGATCTCCATGTTCAGCTCGTCGATGAATTTTTTCAAATTGGGATCGATGTTGGCCGCCTCGAAATCCTTGATCTTGGAATAGAACTGGCCGATGAAATCGATCTCGGCCCTCCGGTCCTGGCGCACCAGGTGTTCCAGATATCCGGAATCCTCCAAAAAAGAAAGTACCAGCTCGGAAACATTTTTTTCGCGGACAACATCGATATGCTTGATCGCCAATTCCAAAAGCTTGGTGACACCCGCCACCCCGTGCGCCGTCAGGCCATCGATCAACGGCAATTCACAAAGTGTCTCGTATATCGATTGCGCCCTTTTATACCCGTGCTGTGTTATTTTGACGATATCCGAATTGGGAATCATCAAAAACGGCATATTGATCACCCTCCACACCGCCGAACTTTCATGGTAATTGTTTAAAAACTTCAGATAGGAAATGATATCCAAAACCACCGGTTTTGAGTATAGGCCCTTGAGCGCCATGAACTGCGCCGGCACCCCGGAACGGTCGCACGCGCGCGCGAACTGGCTGGCGCTTTCGTTGGCCCTCAGGAGTATCGCAAAATCGCCGTAGCCGCAATCCTTATCGTCTTTTATGGTCCTGATGATCTCGTTGATCACGCCCTGCACTTCCTGCTCCACGGACTTGAAATGCAAATGCCGGATCACGCCTTTGCAATCGTCTTTGGCAACCAGCCTTTTATCGATCTTGGCGATAAATTCCAAACGGCGCGGATTGTTGGCCTGGATAAAATTGTAAGCCGCGTCAAGGATGTTCTGGCAGGAACGGTAATTACGGGTCAGCACCACCTGGGCCGCATTTGGAAAATCATTTTTAAACTGCACGATATTTCCAAAACTGGCACCCCGCCAGCGGTAGATCGCCTGGTCATCGTCGGCGCAAACCGTAAGATTGTTTTTCGGCAAAGCCAAAAGCTTTACCAATTCGTATTGTATCCAATTGGTATCCTGGAATTCGTCAACCAAAATATATTTGAATTTTTTTCTGTATTTCGCCAGAACCGCCGGCCTTTTTTTAAAAAGGTCCACCGCGTAATTAAGCAGGTCGCCAAAATCCAGCAGATTGTTTTCCATCAACAGGTTCTGGTAATGCCCGTAAGCGCGCGCCACTTCAAGCACCTTCTCTTTTTCCTCGGTGGCGCTTTTGGCGTACTTCAGATAATCCGCCGGGAAGATCCCCTGGTCTTTGCACCGCGAAAAATGATTGAGCAGCGCATGGATGAACTTTGCCGGGTTGCCCAGCGGCTTGTAATATTTAAGCTTTAACCGGTCGATGTTGTGGCGCACCAAAAGCCAGCTGGCGGTCTGGTCTACCAGTTTGAAATTCCCCGGGATGCCGATATCCAAGCCGCTCTGGCGCAAAACCCGTTCGCAAAAGGAATGGAAAGTGCACACCCACAGGTCGGCGTATCCCAGCGACAGCAAGTCATCCACCCGGTCTTCCATTTCCCCGGCAGCCTTATCGGTGAAAGTCAGCGCTAAAATCTCCTCCGGCTTGGCTAATTCTTGCTCCACCAGATAAGCGATGCGGTGCGTGATCGCGCGCGTCTTGCCGGTTCCCGCGCCCGCCACGATCAAAAGCGGCCCCTCGCCATGGGTAACCGCCGCTTTTTGTTCTTTATTGAGCTTGTTCAAATCTATCGCCATCTTGACAAGTTACTAATTAATATTGTATAATATTTGCATGAGCCGGAAATATTGGGCACTAATAATCGCGGCGATACTGTTAGTATCCGCCGCATTGGTATTGCGGAGCTATAACACGCAGCCGCAAGAATCGACAAAAGAAACAAAATTTAGGATAAGCGCGAGCAGCCCTGAAACCATGGAAGTGTGGAACAGCCTGCCGCGCGACATGCTAAATTTGGGCGCTCCGTCAAAGCCCAGGATGATCAATAAAGCAGACATTGACTGGAACAACTTGTCCAGAACAGAAAAAAAATATATCGGCGCCGCCTCACTGGATTCCGAGTTGGATAAACCATACATCAACTGGATCGACCTAATGAGGTATGGTTACTGAAACAATAATCGGATAGTTATATAAAGGGAAGCACTCTGCTTCCCTTCTCCCATTTTTAAATCCCGCTTTTGCATTTTACCGCAAAAGACATAAAAACAAAACTGACGCCATATTGCGACACGGTCACGATCAATTTCATCGAATCGCCATTGGTCTTGACTTTTCTATTTAAAACATTATAATATTTGACGGAGGAAAGTAGGATGAATTTATTGCCTAAAATGGCAGTTGTATTGCTCGTATTATCATTGCTAATGTTCTTTGCAGTCGATCCGGCATTAGCTAAAGGTAGCGGAAAAGTAAAAGTGGATTCAAAAGCAATCGCCAAGCTGGTAAAAGTTTTTTCAAAGCTCGTAAAATCAATACTTGTGACGGACGGCACCCAAAACCTGGCGGTTGCCAGCGAAGCGGATGAAAACGACACCGACACCGACACCAAAAAATCTCCGGGATTAGGAGTATTGCCGTTATTGGCAATACTCGCAGGCGCAAGACATATTTTCTCGCGCGTCAGAGGCTGATCACCTCTTTTTTGATACAAAACCCGATTTTTCCAAAAACCGCGCCGGATTATTCCGGTGCGGTTTTCGTGTATGTCCAAAGCCTGCCAACAAACCGCAAGCTGCCTATTTCTTCCCTCAATCTTGACAAAATCAATTTTATTGTGTTATAATAAGCAACATGAAGACCGCTTTGGTTATTATATTAACGATTCTCATATCGTTACTGGTAAGCACCGCCTGCGGAGATTTACAACAAGCCTACTCCAGCGTTGATGTAAACGGCCAATACGTAAAAATTGAGATAAAGCACGATCTCAACGGAGATTCACGTGAAACCAAATTGGAAGGCAGCGGCCCAATCAACGTCGACATGGAAACCACAAAGGATAGTTCGGGCCAAGTTGATACAATAAAAACAACCGATTGCCAAAATTGTATCGACTGTAATATGTTTGTAGGATATTTCGCTGTAAACAAAACACACGAAATACCGATGTATATGGACACTACGGGAATGAGCGATTTAATGGGTAATTCGCTATGCCCCGGAAGCGCAAACACATCGTCAAAGGAAGAGATTCCAAAACAAATCCCAGGATTCGGATTTGCTTTGAGTGTTCTGGCACTCGCAACAATTGCGTATCGCCGGAACTAATAATCTCTTCCATTTTATTTTTTAAATTTCTTTTTCTTACAAAAAAAATCACGCCGGATTGAATCGGCTTTTTTTGTCATGCGGCAGTTGAGGAAACATTCTCTTTGCGCATTACCAAACAAACTTGACATAATAAATATTAATGATATAATATAAATTGATTTCTATGAAATTGCACAACTTAGCATTTATGTTAATGCTATCCGCATTAACAATAGCTAGTGCTTCATGTGAATGGAGCATAAGCGTATCGCCCGAAGGCAAGTATAACGACTATTATTTCGTTGCGACCAACGAGAACATCTACGATAATCTCAATATAGTAACAAACGAGATTCTCGGGATAGCAATACCCAACGAAATCTTGCTTAGCGCAAGCTTCAATGGAATGGAAATCGTAAAACCACCAAATGGCTTCAACGCGTCATTTTCTTCGGATGACGTATTCGCCAAAAATGGCAAGTTATACTTAAAGAACGTTAATTATAGCGCGCCCGCTCCGATCCCAGAGGAAGAAATCCAAACAATAAAACAAGATATCAAAAAAATATTGACGAATCACATGGAAACTATTTCGTCAATTCCAACCCCCGGATCAATCAAATAAGTTTCGGGTATGATATTGTTTTATCTTTTCCGAAATTGATAGCCATATCGATCTCAATCGGAAAAAAGCGATTTCTTTCTCCTTTTATTTTACAATCCGCTTTTGCATTTTATTTATTAATAAAAACCGCGCCTGCATAATCCGGCGCGGTTTTTGTCTTTGCATGCGTCAAAATTCATGATTCAATGATTCCGCGATTCGACGATTCAGCTTTTGTTGTGGATCTCCTCTTCCTTATCCGTCCAATCCTTGTATTTCTCTTCCACGATATCCTTTTCCTTCTTGATCCGTTTGTGTTTCTCTTCGAGTTCCGCGGGGATCGCGCGCTTTTGCTTGGTGTAGTAATCGTAAACCGCCTCAACCAGCGCGTCAGCGGCCAGCACCGAGCAATGCAGCTTTATCGGCGGCAGTCCGCCCAAAAGATCGACTATCTCCTGCTTGCTGATCTTGGCGGCGGCGTCCAGCGTCATCCCCTTGGCGATATCCGTGATCGCGCTGGAAGTGGCGATCGCGGCCACGCAACCGAAAGTCTCGAACTTGATATCTTTGATGGTTTCCTTTCCGGATTTGCTTTTGGCCACTTTGATATAAAGCCACATCACATCGCCGCAAACCAGGTTCCCCACTTTGCCGATGCCGTCGGCATCAACAATCTTGCCGTAATTATGCGGCGCTTTGAAATGATCCATCACTGTCGTTGTGTACGGGCCGGCAGACGATCCGCAAACCGCGGGTTTTTTTATGATTTTTTTATTGGTCTTCATGTGTCTTGAATGGGGAAAGCTCCCGCAATCTGGTAATAATTTTCGGCAAAACTTTTAGCACATGATTAACTTCGCTTGCTTTTGACCAGCGGCCCAGAGACAAACGTAACGAACCATGTGCTTCCTGCGGCTGCAATCCGATCGCCATCAGCACATGGCTGGGCGAAAGCTTCGCCGACGAGCATGCCGACCCCGTGGAAGCGGCAATGCCGTTGATATCAAGCTGGATAATCATCGATTCCCCTTCCACAAAATCGAACCACACATTGGCGTTGCCCGGTAATCTTTTCGTCGGATGGCCATTCAAATGGGAACCCTTGATGCCTTTTAAAATCCCTTCGATCAGTTTATCCCGTAAAACGATCATCCGTGCGCTTTCCTTTGCCATCTCTTTTTGCGCGATCAACCCGGCCTGGGCAAACCCATAGATCGCCGGAACATTGACCGTGGACGATCGCAAACCGGATTCCTGGCCGCCGCCGTGCAATACCGGCTCGATCTTCACACCCTCGCGAACATACAAACAGGCTGCGCCCTTCGGGCCGTAAATCTTTTGCGAACTGGCGGTCAGAAGATCGATGTTCATTTTTTTCACATCGATCGCGACCTTGCCGAAAGTCTGCGCCGCGTCGGTATGGAAATATACCCCCTTTGCGCGGCAAACCTTGCCGATCTCGGCAATCGGTTCGATCGTGCCAATCTCGTTATTGGCATGCATCACCGACACCATGATCGTATCCGGACGGATCGCGGCGGCAACTTCCTGTGGGTCAACCAAACCGAATTTATCCACCTTCAAACGAGTCACTTCAAAACCCTGGCGCTCAAGCCACGCCGAGCTCTCAATTATGCAAGCGTGCTCAATGGGCGAAATTATCAAATGCTTGCCGCGGTTCCTGTTGGCAAACATCACGCCCTTCAATGCCAAATTGTTGCTTTCGGTCGCCGAACCGGTAAAAAATATTTCTTTTGAGTTTACGTTTATGATCGCGGCGATATCAACACGGCTCGCCTCCAATACCTCGCGCGCCTGCTGCCCAAAACTGTGGAACGACATCGAATTGGCGAAAACATCGGGCAACCGCTCCGTGGTTGCTTTTGCCACGCGCGGGTCCACCGGCGTTGCCGCGGCGTAATCCATATAGATGCGCGGTGGCTGTTTTGGGGCATCTTTTTTCTTTTTCGTGGAACTGACTGTTTTTTTAGCCATATTTTTACTTAAACCCGAATGTTCGAATATTCGAATGTTCGAAATCCGAAACAAATTCGAATTTTTAAATTAAAAATTTTTCTTAATGATATCGTCCAGTGTCATTGATTCCAAAAAATCATTGACTGCGGCCTGCATCCTTGACCATAAATTCCTGGTCAGGCAGTCGCCTTGCCGGGAGCATTGCGAATCGATGCATTTCACCTTTGTCGCCGGATTTTCTATGGCGTTGAAAATTTCGCTGATTTTGATCATCTCCGGAGGCCTGGCCATGATATAACCGCCGCTGACCCCCTTTTTTGCCGCCAATATTTTGGCCTTCAAAAGCCTGGCGAATATCTTTTCCAGATAATCCGCGGAAATTTTTTCTTTATAAGAGATCTCCCGGATCGACACGGCCCTGCCATCACCGGCATTTTGCGCCAGATAAGCCATCGCCCTTAACCCGTATTGCACTTTGGTTGATATCTTCATATTTTAAAACCGACTGATTTTGTCGGTTTTAATATAGCAAATATTTTATTTAGCTGTCAAATGAGAAAACTTGGTCTCCGGGGGCAAAGTAAAAAAAATTAGAGGGTCGGTCAATTATCATCTGGCCTTGCCAGTTTAATTGATATCCACCGTACACGCTTACGATAATGTTAAACATATCGTAACCGTGCCGGCCCTCTTTTTGTTTGGGAATTTTTACCCCAAGATACGTTCCCCTGGTTCCGTTGAATTGCTGAAGCACGCTCTTAATGGGTTTCGCGTTCACGCATACGACCGCTCTGGCGGTCCGCGCGAATTCATCATCCACGTAAATTCTTACCCATCCGCTTCTCATAACTTCCACAAAACGCACATCCCGATTTCCATGGGGAACGCCCATTAAGAAATTCGTATTGATTCCCGGGTAAAATACGTATATCGGGGTTTCATTCACAGCAGCTATTTCCTTGGCAATCTCGAGACTCATCTCTGCGTCAGAGATCTTCTCATCATGATGCCCGAACGCTACCGCCGGCGCTATAAGTACAAAAAGTACCAGCGCTATTGGAACTACCATCCTTTGCATCTTTATAACCTCCGCTTAAACTTAATATTACCATATACCTATTTTTGTAATTTGTCAAGGTTTTGGCCCATTAATAACCAAAAAACCGTAACACGCCAAGCGTCACAGTTTTGAATAAAAAAAATTAGAGGGTCAGTCAATTATCATCTGGCCCTGCCAGACTAATTGACTGTCATACAAGCCAACGATGATGTTTAGCTCATCGTAGCCGCACCTACCCTCTTTGAGCTCGGGAGTTTTTACGCCGAGATACACGCCTCTGTCGCCATCGAATGGTTGCGGGCTGCTCTTATATGAAACTCCGCCTACTTGCACTGTCGCGCTCAAACCGCACGCGCAATTATACGTATCGTTCAAGTATATTCTTACCCAGCCATCCTTCATGACCTCGACAACATCAATACCCTGTTCTCCGCCGGGAACGCCCATTAAGAATTTGACGTTAACCCCCGGTGCGAATATATACATGGGCATCTCAGTACCTGAAGCCATCTCTTCTATGATTTCGAGATTTCTCTCTATATCATCAAACTCGTTCTGACCAGATACTGCCGGCGCAATTAACATAAAAAGCACCAGCATAATTGGAAATACCAACTTATGCATCTATTAACCTCCAATTCGATTGTAGAATTATCATATACCTTTTTTTATGTTTTGTCAAGATTGCGGCACGGTTCCGAAACACAAAACCGACCCGCTTTACGCGGGTCCGTTTTTAACTTTCAATATAAAATTGCCAATATATAAAAAAACTTAAGCGTCTTCCCGTTAATCTACAAAAAAAGCGAAGCACTTATATTGTCATTTTTTTGCACCCGCTTCTTTTTTAAACTCCAAATAAGAATAAGCTACCAGGTAAACCGATAAAGCCACGATCATTACAACAAAGACAATGAATCCCGGTTCGCCCATAAAAATCATTGCCAGGCTGAGCACGGCAACAGTCTTGAAAATTTTCGCGCCCAGTCTATTGGTTTTGTCCCAGACTTTTTCACTGGACAGCGTCCATGGCGTACGAATGCCCACAAACCAGTTTTGCCTCGATCTTTCCAGCAATGCACCGACGGAATAAAACAATACCGCCATTGCCGGCATGATCGCGGCAGTCATATTGAATTCAAATCCACGGTTAAACAGCGACGTCAGTATATGGATGTAAACCATGAAGCCCACAAAAACCGCCAGGAATCCGTCATAATATTTTTGGAATCCGGCGTAATTAATCCTCTTGGGATCGATCTTGGGCAGCAGGATCAACAGCAAGAATATCGCCATCGTGATCGCGGGCATTAAAAACAGCGCCTCAAATTTGGGTATATAACCGTTAACCTGGCCGTCGGCACCCCAGTGGCTCGCCATCGTATCGGGCATCGTCGGATACAAGAAAACACCGGCTAAAAACATGGCCAAAATCATCGCAAACGTTATTTTTTTAATATTTTTCATATCAAAAATATATTTTTATCAGAACCCCAATAATGCCAGCATCGCGACTATACCATGCAACAAACCCAGGGTAATCGTGGTTATCGCGGCAATCCAATGCCATTTGAAACGGAAATTGGCACGGCCGGTATGGTAAAGGAAACCAAGCGTTGCCGTAGTCAATAACGATACCAGCGTCACCACTCCTCCCCACGCCACCAACGGGAGCCCAAAAATTACCTGAAAAGCAATTTGATAAATCATATTTAGTTTATTGATACGTCATAACGCCACCCCGGATTTTCCTTGCGAAGCGCGCTTACCATCGTTACGACATTTCTTGCCACGATCCTTGCCTCACCCGCAAACTCGGGATTATTCACCATCCGGGTATCTTCGTAAGTCGCTCTCAAAATATTCGCCATGGCGTACATAAAACAATGCGGCGGAAAAGCCATGCCGAAATTATTGAACGCCATAAACATCTGCGACTGCGCCATCGACGCGCCTTCTTCGTGCCCGGTGGCGATCATACCCGCCACTTTGCCGGTAAAGCGCCGCAAAAATCCGCTGCCCGGAATTTCCGGATCCGCCATCATCGCGATAAATTTGCTGTGCTTGATGTTTAACTCCCGGTCTTTGGTTGCTTCGGGATCGGCGGGAGCCAAACTGCCGTCAAGGCTGATGCACCGGTCCAAAAAAAGCGCCATCCTCGAAGAAATCTTATAGTTATTGACCGGCGTGGCAAAAATTATGGCATCGGCCGACAAAATCTTGTCGTATATGATATTGGACATGTCATCACCCGCGGGCGTTCCCTTGGGATAACAGGAACAATAAAAATGGCAATGAGCGTTCGATGTCGAATAGCAACATTTGCAGGGTTGGATATCGTATTCGCGCAGCGCCACCAAATCGGTTTGAGCGCCTAAAGCTTTAGCTTCTTCCAAGGCCTCTTTAAGTAAAAATTCGGAGTGGCTGTTTTCCGCGGCCATATCAGATGCCGAGCGCGATGAACCCGAAATGCCCAGCAGTATGACCGGGCCGGACCTTCGCGCCCGGTCTTTGGCTTCTTGGATGGTATTTTGCCGGATCTCCTTGAAACGCGCCAGCATCTTATCATCGATATCCAATTCTTTCTTCAGTTGCTCGTCGGTGTAATTAATATTCATCCTATTTCTGCGACGGAACCGCTCCGGCAATAATAATGGTTATCCAGATGATTGTCGCGGTGCACCGGGCATCCGCCACAAATACAGCCGTTGGTCTTATAGCCGCAAGAACCTTTCCCCAGGGCGCAGAACAACTGTTCTCCTTTTTCCCTCCCGCAATCGTTCATCGTCGGGCATTTGGGACAGTGGCATTTCAAAAGATTTCCCTCGTTATCATCAACCTTAGCCATATATTTTTAATTTTACGGTCCGATGGTTTATTGCACAATTATCTTGCCCTTCATCGACGGATGGATGGAACAAAAATAATCATATGTCCCCGCCTTATCGAAAGTAAACGTAAATGTCTGCCCCTTGGCCAGCTGCGCCGAATTGAAGGTATCCGACTTGATTTGGTGGGGTAAGGAATCATCATTGGTCCAAACCACGGATGTACCAGCCGCTATTGTCAGCACCGCCGGCTGGAAAGAAAAATTGGTGATATTCACCGCCTGCGATCCGCTTGCCGGCGCCGGATTATCGGTTGCCGCCGGAGCCGGTTGGTTCCCGGTTTGCGGCACCGCCGGAGCCGGTTGCAAATTTCCTTTCGAGAAAAAAATTATGGCACCAACAATTACAACAACGAGCAATAAAATCGCGATAAATACTTTATTCATAGAATTGATTTTAAATTATATTGCCGCTGCCGAAGCCATTGCTTCCTTTTTAAACAGATAATAAATACCGCCCAAACCCCAGATAACTGATAAAAACGACAATATCGCGCCGAATATCGGTATCGCGAACAATATCCACATACCGACAACCCCTACCAATGCCTGGACCGGCAACGAATCCTGCTTGGCCTTATGGTATTTTTGCACCAGTTTCCTGCCAATGGCAATTGCCGTAAATATCCGGGAGAAAAAAAGCGCGGTGGCATACAATAAAAATCCAAGCAGTCCCACCGGTATGCCGATGATCGATATCATGAACGCGATCGCGGCAACCGGAACCAGTATCAGGATCAACAGCCCCAGCCCGAATGACCGGAAAGGCCGCGCCAGCATTGAATCCGCGGTTCTTTGCATATGGCGCTTGAAAAATACCGCGAAAAATACCGCCAGCGCCAAATAGCACAACAATTCTATCGTTTTCTCCAAAACTTTTTCCTCGGCGGTTTCCTTCTTCTTGGCGGCCATGGGAACCTTTTCAGTAACCGGAGGCTCGAATCTTTGCGTACCCCGCGCGATCTGCGATCCTTGTTCCAATGCCGCGACATTGGCGCTTTCGTAAGACAACGCGCCTCCGATAACCGCGCCGTTTTTTACGTTGAGCTGCTCATTCTTGAATTGCGCGTCGCCGCCAATGTTACCATTAACGGTTATCGATTCGGCCGCGCCCGCGATATTTTTCGTTATACGGCCGCCAATGATCGCGGATTGCGACCCGAACAACATCTCCCCTCCGATCTCGGAATCGGTTTTCACCGTCTGGCCGGCCACGGTCACGTTACGGCCGATCTTGCCACCCAAATTGATAACCTGGCCCACGGCACGGACGCTCCCGCTCACCGAATTGGAAACCGTGATCGTCTGGCCGGCGCAAATGACATCGCCGTCAACGTTTCCATTTATGAAAATCGTCTGGCCGGCGCAAATGACATCACCTTTCACGTCGCCGTCCACGGTAACGGTTTGGCCGGTAACAACCAGAGTGCCGTCTATCGATTCACCTTTGGAAACCATAACCTCGCTGCCCGTCCGCATCACAAAAGCCGCGGCGGGCGCGGCAAAACAAAACATACCGAGAAACACCGGGACAAAACCGAAAAACAATTTTGCGTGTTTCATGTTCGTTTTTTTAATTAGTATTTCATTATACCAAGCAAATTATTTATAAACAATTAATAAACGGCTATTTTTGTTGAACGGCCTTTCCGAGATAATAACGCCTTTTTTCATCGTCAAACCGCTCGATGGCGTAACGCAGCATCGTCCGCGGCATAGTTTTGTAATGTTTTCGCAAAAACTCCTCTTCAACTTCCTGGCCGCACCTTTTACCGATCTCGCGCAGCATCCAACCGACTGCCTTTTGGATCAGGTCGTGCGGATCATTGACCAGAACTTCGGCAATATCCAGTGCCACTCGCGGCTGCCCGATCTTTATGAAATGGAACGTCGCCAGCACAGCGATGCGCCGCTCCCACAAGCTCTTTGATGCCGCCAATTTGAATAAAATTAACGTATCTTTTTCTTCCAAATACGCACCGACAATACTTGGCGCCGAAACATCGACCAAATCCCAGTTATTTATATATCCGATGTTGTCCAAACAAAGATCGAAAATTTCTTTTTTTGAGACATCATCCGATACCCCGGATTTCGCCACCAATATCAAAAGCGCGGTTAACCGCTCTTCATGGTAATCGCTGCGCAAAAGTTTTTTCGTTTCATCAACTGATATTTCACGCCAATATTTTTTGACCAACTGCCGTGATTGCGGCACCATGACCCCTAAAAACTTATCACCCTCGGCATATTCGCCCTTTCCCGTCTTAAAAAAACGCATCAAATTACGCGCCTTTTCCGGATCGGCGATCTTTTTCATTTCATCTTTCAGACTATTCATTATCACCTACATTCTAACCTGAACTGCAACGTCTCCGCGGAGTATACTGGTGGTAAGATCAATAACCAACCAAATATATGGCGGAGACGTACGTTCATTTTACCCGGGATTCCCGGG
>Ga0247841_10002141_pt1 | contig 40645 bp, 44 predicted proteins | sample LaCruzMarch2015__2_FD_192410 | JGI IMG/M metagenome (GOLD analysis project Ga0247841, IMG submission 192410) | Freshwater microbial communities from meromictic Lake La Cruz, Castile-La Mancha, Spain - LaCruzMarch2015_18m | ecosystem: Environmental > Aquatic > Freshwater > Lake | place: Spain...
GCTCCGAGTGCGGGCTATCTCTGGATCGAGATTGGAATGCAGCCATAAACATTTTGAGATTGGGACTTCAATCTCTGCCAATCAACGGCTAGAAGCCCCGTCCTTCAGGGCGGGGAGAAGTCACGAAAACGGATTCATCAAATGCCTCGGCTACCTTCTTGGTTGCGTCGCGATGGCGCACCAGGAACATCCAATCTCCGTCATGAGTCACCTTGATGCGGGCCATGCCCATCTCATCAGTCTTAACCAGAGCCATCTCCTCTTCCGTTCGCTTCGAGACGGCTTTGACCTCCGTCCCGCCAAGCGGCTTGCCCTCGTAAAAGACCTGCAGCTCTATTTCCCGGCCCACGGTGCAATGGGGCTCTTTGGGCACGATTTCTAAAATGCCGTGTTCCAGCTTGCCCTCGAATCTGCCGGTACTGCCCGTGGCAATAATGATCTTGGCCATTTGATGAAAGGCTCCGGCATAGATGACATCTTTAAATTGGGACTTGGGACCTGTCTTGTAGCCGTCTTTGGTCTGAGAAAAAACAATCGAACCCATATCGGCAACGACGATGTGGTACCCGTCTCTATCCGCTTTGAATTTGAGGAGATGACGGTCATCGCCTGGAATTATCTCCAATTCGCGATTCGATCCGTCCTCGGAATAGACAAAAGCACTCAGCCTCTTTGAATCGGCCATGCCATCCTGGTGCATGTTGTGTCCATACACCAGAGAAAGCACAACATCTCCATTCTCGCTCGCGGGCTCCTCCAGCCAAATCTCGTGGCCCTGGATCATAAGGAATATCTTGTTATCTCTCATATACGCCATCTCTTATGATGCCATAGTAATAAATCTATCTATGCTAGTAATATCAAATTATATTATTTATAAAACAAATACTAAAATTAGTTAATATTAGATCAAATACAAATGGCCAGGACGTGCAAACACAATAATATGCATAAATTCATTTACAAATTTTAGAATTTTGTATTACCAAAAAGCTTATAATTATGAAGAATTAACTATTGCATGCGTCAGGTCGATCCGATACACTCCATCTGAGGCGTCAGGCTTGCTCCTTTGCGCAGCGGTCATTTATCCTTAGTCCTTAATCGAGAAAACGCTTGCCTGATCCGAAAGCTCATAGTAGGATCGACCTGACTCAAACTTTTAGTGCAAATTCATATTTTTCAGAGTTTTCATAATCCAAACAGAATGTTTAATGATGCCGCTAATATGTCCTGGGCCCATATTAATAGCAATACCATCAAAAAGTTTATTACTTAGTAATATCAATATTAGATAAATAACATAACAGGAGGTTTACAGAATGTCCGAAGCAGATAAATCATCAATCAGCAAGGTAGTGGTCTCAGATGCAGCGGTTTCCTTCATTGCCCGTGGAGGCAGGCTGTTCCCGGGACAAGTGATAAATTCAGATCCGGGAATTGAGGAAGGTGAGGAAGTCCTCGTTGTAGATGGAAAAAATAATCCGCTTAGCAGGGTTCAAATCCATTATTAAACCGAGGAGATGAACAAGAAACAACTCTGGCATTGATTCCTGGCGGTTCGCCCAAACGGGTCAAATGCCAGCATTTCCTCTTCTATAATGTTGTTGTCCTCTACACGCTGATCCTCCTCAAAATCACCATGCATCCCAAGGAGAACACCATCAGGAAAAATGTGATGGCCAGCATAGACCCCCAGGGAACCTGGGTCAGGGAGAAGAAGGTCCCGCCCAGGAAGGTCATGGGCAGGAGGATGAGGCTGCTGAAGGTGGCCAGATCCTGGTGCGATCTGGCAAGCAGAGCTGTCAGCACTCCCAGAAAGGAAAAGAGCAGACAGGTCAGCAGCAATTCCATTAAAAACAGTGGACCGACATGAAATCCCGGTGCCAGGAGCAGCGACGCGGCAATGAAGGCTATAGAGATGACGAGGCCTCTTATGACCCAGATAAGAGCTTTGCCTAGTAGCAGAGAGAGCAGGCTGATGGGGGCCATGAGGCACTCATCGAAGCTGTGAAAGTAGAGCCGGTCCACATTTAACCTCGTCCCGGCTCCGTTGAAGCTGGCAGTCATTGCTGTCAGGGCGATTATGCCCGGCACCACAAATTGCAGATAGCTGGTTCCGTTGACGCTCATGCCCCGGCCCAGGCCCCAGCCAAAGGCCACCAGGTAGAGTAGCGGGCTGATGGTGGTGGTAAATCAGATAAAGCTGCCTGAGCGGCTTCGCGGTATCAGCAGATCCGACCAGAGGACGGTGTAAGCGTCCTGGCTATTTATCAAGAACCTTTTGACCGGTGAGTTCGACAAAGATATCCTCCAGGTTTGACTCGCGCATAAGGACCTTTTCTCGGCCGGGCAGACAGCTCACAAATTCCGCTGCTTCTTCCCGGTTCGGGAAAAATCTGTAATCGGTTCCGCTGCCGCTTCTCAGAATCTCCACAGTGATCATTCCCAGCCTTCGGCGCAGTTGCCGCGGTGTGCCCAGGGAAATCATGCGGCCGTGATGAATTATCCCAATCCGGTTGCAGAGAGCCTCTGCTTCCTCGATGTAGTGAGTGGTGAGAAAGACGGTAGAACCATCCTTATTCATCTTGCGAATGAGGTTCCAGACACGTCTCCTGGCCTGGGCATCCAGTCCCACCGTTGGCTCATCCAGGAATAAGAGCCTGGGACGATGCAGCAGGGCGCGAGCGATCATGGTCCTTCTCTTCAGGCCGCCGGAGAGTTGATCGATGAGCTGATCGGCATGCTCCGTCAAGGTGATGAAGCCGGGCCCGAAAATCCAGGTTCTCTCGCATGCTGATAGTTAGAATTGAAAAAAAAATAAACAAACAGATGCGCCACTCCCGTCGCATCTGCTTTCTTCGCTTGATGGAGTATCCCAGCAGTATGTTGTTACAAGTTAATATACTTTTTTGTATGATATAACTAATTAACTTAATATCAATAATTTTTAAGTATATTAGGAGTTTATATCAATAATTAATCCTATTAATTCATACTAGAAAAAGACTAAATATAACTAATAGCAATCTCACCGTATATTTCTGCGAATACAGATGAGGGATTGAATATGGGACATGTTAAAGCAAAAGTAGGGTTTGGGTTAATTCTGCTCTTGTTGGTCACAGGCCTTTCCTGGGCAGGGAGCTTCGACTTCAACCCCGGTCAGCAAGCTGTGAAACACAAGAACGATGTGACGAGCGATGTGACGGGACAAGGGTATTTTGTGGAATACGCAAAGGTCAATACCAACAACCTCTCCATGTTGAATTATGCTCATGGGAGCGGCACTTTGGACTTCGCCGACATACTATACGATGAACAGAAGAGCACCAGCAATTCGATTTACTATATTGATTACACTACTGGGTTCTGGACGAAAGCAGAAGCCGGGGCCGGCAGCGCCATAACTTATACCAGGCAGTATGATGACATCCAGTCTCAGACCAACTTCGCTTATGGAACTGGATGGTATGCATCTCATCCGGTAGCCTACAATTCGCTCCTCAAGGAAAAGAACGAAGCTAAGAGCTATCAGGAATCTGTCACTATGCATCGACAGGTGGAGTATGCGCGAGCTCTAAAGGGCGACATCGCTATTGATCTGAACTGCACCCCTCCAAAGGATACAGTAAGCGGAGTAGGCTCGATCAGCATGAAAGTAGATGACGATGTGACCCAGGGAACGATGCATATCGGCGAACTCATGGCATTTCCTGTAGGAAAAGACAGAGTGCCGGCGTCGAAATACGGGCTGAATCAGGGCATTAAGCATCCGATAATCGAGATTCAAAACGACTATATTGGTGACTTCAAGGTGCAGAAGACCATGAAGATCGTTACCTCCAAGAGTGCCCCATCCTGGATGGAGGACTGGTTGCCCTGCTGCAGCGGCGGCTTCTTCGACATTCCTTCCTATAACTTCGACAAGGAAAAAGGCCTGCAAAAAGGAGTCTTCGACTGCACCTGCCGGAACACCTCCATCTCGACTATGAAGCCGGCATGGAACACCACCAAGGCGCAGTTTCCCACGGAGAAGTACCAGTACAAGCCCTGAGAGGATCCAGGAATAATTTTTACTTTTTTATGATCGTGCATAAAAAAAACTGATCTAATGGAGGAAGTGAAATGAAAAAATTGGCTGTTTCCCTGCTGGCTATTGCTTTTTGCTTGATGCTGGCAGCATCTTCCGTCTCTGCCAAGGAGACGATAACCATAAAAGACGACCTGGGACGAAATGTAACCATCGGCTCACCCTCGGAAAGAGTTGTCTTCACCATGGAAAATGCCCTCAAGACCTACTATGCCGTGGGGGACGCAAAAAATGTGGCCGCCCTTAAGGATGACAAATGGATGCGAAAGCTAACTGAAGACATCTTCTCAGTAGTAGATCCCGAATTTGAGAAGAAAATAACTGTAAATATCACGGGCGACCAATTAAATCTCGAGTCTTTGGCCAAGGTTAATCCCGACCTGATCGTTCTCTGGGCCTCTTCTCCCGAGGATCCGAATCTGTTGGCCATAAACGATACCCTGAAAGTGCCCACTTTCGCTATTTATGTTACATCTTTAAAGGACGTCTACCGCCAGGTAGACACCATGGGCATGATTTCCGGCAATAAAGAGCGTGCGGCAGCGGTCAAGAAGATCATGGAAAGCTATGTTGCGAAGACCACTAATGTAACCGATAAGCTAGCGGAGAGCGATAAGCCAAAGGTCTTCTGGATGTGGACCGATGTCTATGGTACAGCCGGCGTGAAGAGCGGCATGAATGACCTAATCGAGGAAGCAGGTGGCGTAAATGTCATGACGTTGGCAGAAAAAGATGCCCAGGAGATGGAGCATCCCGTGGTCACCCAGGAGACTTTAATCAAGCTCAACCCCGATGTCATTTATATGTGGTATAACGAAAAACTCGATCCCAAGGACATCCTGAACGGAGATGAATTCAAGGGATGGAAGGATATCAATGCCGTAAAGAATAAGAGGGTCTACGAGATCGGAAATCCATCTATCTTCGATGCCTTCTCCCCCCGCATGCCTCTGGCTTTGCTGCATGTGGCCAAGGATCTGCATCCCGATAAGTTCCCGGGACTGGACCTGAACCGGACCGTCGATCAATACAATGTAGACATTTGGGGTGTGCACTACCCCAGCATGGCCAAGGCCTGAGACAGAATATTGATGGGTTTTTTTGCTGAGGAGAGCGGTCGCGTGCGGAAAAAATTATCAGGCAAGTCTCTCCTCCACCTGTTTTTTTTAGGCCTTCCCGTTTTCGCCTTTTTCTTTTCCATGTTCATCGGCTCCTTTCCCGTACATCCTCGAGAGCTCCTCGACCTGCTAGCCTCGCATCTCTTCGGCTACAGCACAAGCTACCCGGAGGTCTACAACACCGTGATCTTCCAGGTTCGCCTGCCGCGCGTCTTGCTGGGCATGATGGTGGGTGCCAGCCTCTCCATCTCCGGAGCGACATTCCAGGGCATTTTTAGAAATCCCTTGGTCAGCCCTTACATTCTCGGCCTATCCTCAGGAGCGGCCTTTGGAGCTGCGCTCTCCCTGGCTTTTTTGCCGGGAACATCAATTCAGTTTGCTGCATTTTTCTTTAGCCTCCTGGCGGTGGGCCTTACCTATTTCATGGCCACTACTCGGAGGAGCACGCCTGTCGTCTCCCTCGTTTTAGCGGGGGTAATTGTCTCTGCGGTATTCGACGCACTTTTGGCCCTGATTCAGATTGCTGTGAACGAGAGGGCCCTGCAAAGCATTGTCTACTGGATTATGGGCAGCCTGGGCACGGCGAGCTGGTCTAAAATCTACAGCGCCTTTCCCCTTTTTGCTCTGGGATGCACCGTCATGCTGCTGCTGCGCTGGAGGTTGAATGTGCTGGCTTTGGGCGATGAGGAGGCGCGCTCTGTAGGCCTCAATCCGGAGCTGTACAAGATAGTATTCATAATAGCGGCATCACTTGCCGCCTCCTCGGCAGTGGCCGTAGCGGGGGTCATAGGCCTGGTGGGCCTGATTGTGCCCCATATGCTGCGCATGCTCTTCGGGCCGGATCACAGGACTCTGATTCCACTCTCTCTGACCTTTGGCGCCTCATTTCTGGTCCTGGTTGATGATTTCGCGCGGGCAGGCATGGGCTTCGAGGTTCCGGTGGGCGTGATTACAACGCTTGTGGGCGCACCCTTCTTTGCCTACCTTCTCAGAAGCGTGCGGTCAGGTGGCTGGGAATGAGCATATGCAAAGACGCCGGACCCGGAGAAATGGGCATAATCACAGAGGAGGTCTCACTGAGCTACAATGGCCACCTGGTTCTTGGCAGTGTGAGTTTGCATTTAAAGAAAGGAGCAGTTGTAACCCTTCTCGGGCCCAATGGCTGCGGCAAGACCACTCTTTTAAAGGTCATCAACGGCCTGCTCCATCCCTGCCAGGGAAAGGTCCATGTGGACGGCAAGGACGTGGCCCGGATGAAGCAAAACGATATGGCCAGGCTCATCGGCCATGTGCCCCAGACCCAGAGGAATTCGTTTCCCTTCACTGCCCTGGATATCGTGCTCACTGGAAGGATGCCCCATATCTCATCACTGGCCCAACCAGGGGCAAAGGATGTGGAAAAAGCCTGCCAGGCTCTGCAAATGGTGGGCGCATCTCATCTTTCAGGCAGACCCTACACCCAAATCAGCGGCGGTGAACGCCAGTTGGTGATGATTGCCCGGGCCCTGGCCCAGGAGCCTTCTTTTCTCCTGCTGGATGAGCCTACCTCTTACCTGGATTTTAAAAACCAGTTCACAGTCCTCAAAATGATCTCGCGCATTGCCAGGGAGGGAAAGGTGACGGTGGTCATGACTTTGCACGACCCCAATCATGCATTGATGTTCTCGGACGAGGTGGTCTTGCTGAGAAAGCTTGGTTGCGGCAAAGAACCTCTTTCTAGCCATCAAAACGTGGTTGCCGCAGGAAGGCCGCATGAGGTTATGACGCCGGAGAATATCCGTGATGCCTATGGAATCGAGGTTGAAGTTCTGGAGGTGCGGGGAAGGAGGATGCTGTTTCCTCTATAGCTTCAAAAAGCATATTGCTAAGAGCTGGAACCGGCCTGGTATCCCAGCCTTTTCGCCTTTTCCAGGGCATCATTCGCCTCTGGACCGCGATTTGCCAATTTGAGGGCTTTGGCTTTGTTGACCCAGGCCTGCATGCATTTGGGATCGATTTTGATGGCTTTATCGAAGCTCTTAAGTGCCTCGACAAAATCCTCGTTACCCATCATCTGAGCAATGCCCCGGTTATTCCAGGGCTCTAAATATCTGGGGTCCAGCTCAATGGCCTTATCATAGGCTCTTATTGCCTCGCTGAACATTTCCAATTTGGCCAGAGACAGTCCCAGGCTATTCCAGCACGCGGCGCATTCGGGTTGAAGCTCGACGGTTTTTTGGAAAACAGTCACGGCTTCACTGTAATTGCCAAGTTCTTTGAGCGCCAGGGCTTTGTTATACGAAAATCCGGCCTCTTCCGGATCAATTTCCATGGCCTTATCAAATAGTTTTATGGAAATATTATAGTTTTTCAGTTCTGCATAGGCGAGGGCCTGGCCGTTCCAGGCGGCCGCATTTTCAGGATCCAGTTCAATGGTTTTGTTATAGGCTGCGATGGAATCGTTGTATCTGCCAAAGAGGCGCAGAGCTAATGCATGGCTATACCAGGCATCGGCGTCCATCGGCTCGATTTTAGAAGCCCTCAGAAACGACTCACTGGACTCAGAGTATCTGCCCAGGGCAAGGAGAGCCTCTCCCTTCTTGACAAAGGCAAGAGCATTTATCGGATTCAAATCGGTGACTCTGTTATACGCCAGAAGAGCATCACTGTAATTTCCTATGTTTGTGAAAGCCAGACCCAGATCAAACCAGGCGTCTTCATTCTCCTTGTCCAGCTCCGCCGTCCTTTTCAGAGCGGCTAAAGATTCGTTACTCTTGCCCAAATCCGCTAATATGAGGGCCTTGCTGTACCAGGCCCCCGCCAGCTTGTCGTCCAGCTTAACGGCTTTATCAAGGGCCTGTATGGATTCGTTATACTTTCCCAGGTTAGCCAGGACAAGGCCTTTGCTGTACCAGGATAATGCCACCTTGGGATGCAGATTGATGGCTCCATCAAAGGCTGCAATTGACTCATTGTATCGGCCCAGGTGAGCCAGAGCCAGCCCTTTGCCATACCATGCCTCTGCCAGATTGGGGTCTCGTTGGATTGACTCATTGTAAGCAAAAAGCGCATCAGCATATCTTTCCATTTCGCCCAAGGCCTGGCCTTTGCTCATCCAGGCAGAGGCATTTGCGCCATCCAGCTGGATGGACTTGTTGTAGCAATCCAGGGCGACTTCCAGGGACCCTAACTGCATGAATTCATCTCCTTTTTGCTGCCAATAGTCCGCTGTGTACTCTTTTCCAGAAGCATAAATGGAGCTTGATATCAAGACCAGTAGAATGAAGATAAATTTAGCAATAATTGGCATCCCTCTATGATTTCGGATTATACTGAGAAAAGATAGGGAACAATTCCCAATTCACTCTTTGCCAAGCGAAGTCGTAGTCAATTTGACATGCTTTACGCCCTTCAAGGCCATCATCTTCTCAGCCGCTTTTCTTACATCCTGCCCCTCGCCCCTCAGCACTACAACTTCCAGACAATTGTCGTGATCCAAATGGACATGCAGACTGGACTGAATTAAGCCGCCAAATTCATGCTGAATCTGCGTGAGATTATCTTCCAGGCCCCTTTGAGAATGGGAGTAAACAATAGTAATCACGCCCACGCGTTCCCCGTGGACGTCGCTCATCCATTCGAAGTTGACGATATAACTCCTTATGGCATCCCTGACCCCCTCGGAGCGAGAAGAATAGCCCCTCTGCAGGATAATCTCATCAAACTTATTAAGCAGACTTTCAGGCAGGGAAATGCCTACTCTCATTAATTCTTGGTCCATATGTAGTCTCAATTTATACTTTAATGCTACTTAGTAATAAACTTATTGGAACATGATGTTTATAAATGCAGCATCATTTATTACGTGCCGTAAAGATGAAACGGCGGCGGCGCATCCGCGCAGCAAGCTGCAGGGTAACGTGACGAGCAGCTCCCGGATTTGCTTGGCAGTAAGTCGCTGTTTTCGGGGGCGTTCGAGGTTCGACTCGATATAATGGTGGATCATCTGTGGGACTGTTTCAGTGAGGACGCGCGAGGGCTGGGTGATCTTCCGGTCCTTCGGCAGGATTTCGGGATATGCCAAGTTCGCATAAATCGACGATTCTACGTACATACATGTCATGTAGCGATAACTCTATAACTGCCACGAAAAAAGTGGGAGCATAATGACCCAGCTTATCAAGACGGCCGCGCTATCTGTGGACTATGATCGGGATCTTCGAGCCCTGCAGGCATCGGGCGCTCTGGCACGGATGATCCAGCCGGTTTTGAAGATGATAAACCAGAGGCTGGCGGAGGAGAAACCTGCTCAGGTCAGGCTGAAGGATATAGTTGCCAGTACATGGCTTCCCCCCATCCCCAGCGGTCCCTTCAAGAGGCTGCTGGTCAATGAAGCGCGGATAGCGTTAGGCCGGCCGGTGCCTCAGACCCTCTCCATCGAGGTTACAAGACGCTGCGGGGCAAAATGTGACCACTGCCTGATAAAAGAGGGCGAGGGAGAGCTCTCTCGCGAGGACATTATGCGCTGCATCGACCAGGCCCTGGATATGGGAACCTGCATCGTCACCTTTACAGAAGGAGATCCCCTTTTGCGAGAGGATATCAACGAACTGATAAAGCACGTCGATCCTGAGAAGGCGGTGGTAAATCTCTTTACACCGGGTCTGGACATGACTGTGGAGAAGGCAGTCAAGCTCAGAGAAGCCGGGCTTTATAATCTTATCATTGGCGTTTACAGCACCAATCCCGAGGAGCACGACCTGGTGAGGGGCGTAGTTGGTGCTCATGCCAGGGCAATAGAAGCCATAAATATCGCCCTGCAAACAGGATTGATGGTCACAGTGTCCAGCCATATAAAGGCCGGTCAGGTGGACAGGATCTCGGATCTCTACGAGTTGGCTGCTAAACTGGGTGTGCAGGAGCTGTCCATCTGGGAGGGCATGCCAAGGACTCCTGAGGAAAAGCTGACACTCATTGAGAAAGAGAAGATCGTTGACCTCTACAAGAAGATCAACTCCACGCCTGGCGGCCCGCGGCTTTTTGCCAATACCTATTTTGAGGGCCAATTATTGGGCTGCATGGCCGGAAGAAGGTGGATGCATGTGGCGGTTGACGGCAGCGTCCGAGCCTGTCCCTATTTGCAGGAAAGCTATGCCAATATCAAGGACTTATCCCTGAAAGATGCCTGGAAGGCTTTGCGTTGCGGTGGGCAGTTCGAGGGATTCGACGGTCATTGCCCGGCCCAGGAAATCTTTTGCTAAGGCATTTTTTTAATTTTTTTTCCCATGGAAAATTATTAGTACAGACATGCGCTTATCAGATATGAGGTAAGACATGGGTATCATCAGTATCCTCAAGGAGAGCCTTGGGACCTGGATAAACAGGATATTTAAAAAAAAGAGGGCCAAGATCGGACTTTACGGCCCGCCTAATGCCGGAAAAACTACCCTGGCTAACAGGATTCTGCACGACTGGAGTGAGGGTGAGAGCTTTGGAGAGGCCTCACCCATTCCACATGAGACCCGCAGGGCCATGAGAAAGGAGGGTATAGTGATCAACGCCAACGGATCGAGCATCGAGCTGGATATAGTCGATACACCAGGCATGGCCACAAAGGTTGATTTCAAGGAGTTCATGGCCTTCGGCCTATCCGAGGCCGAGTCTAAGAAGAGGGCCAAGGAGGCAACGGAAGGCGTCATTGAAGCTATCAAATGGCTGGATGACCTGGACGGCGTGCTCTTGGTTATGGACTCAACTGAGGATCCTTATACTCAGGTCAATGTGGTAGTGATTGGAAACATGGAAGCCCGGAAGCTTCCCCTCCTCATTGTGGCCAATAAGATGGATCTGCCCAATGCCTCGCCGGCCAGAATTAAGGCTGCCTTCCCTCAGCATGCCACGGTGCAAATCTCCGCCCTGGAAGGATCGAATATAGATAACCTTTATCAGGCGATAGCAACTCATTTCGGGTGATCTTGATGGGAGAAGTGCAAATGGACCTCATCTCCGGGGAGAAGCTGGAGAAAATGACCTCCATGGAGAAGATTCGGCTCATTCTGGACAAGGTCAAGAATGGCAAGATTGTGGTTTTGGAGTGCGGCCTGACTTCTGATGAGGAGGTGCGCCTCATCGAGATGACCATGACCGAGATTCGGATGGACGAGTTCTCCGGAATAGAGATCGAGAGCTACCCTTCCAAGAAGGAAGGATCGTTTTTGGACAGGATATTCGGCAGAGCTCTTAAGGGCAGGATGACGGTCATCGGCCCTGCCAACCAACTACGCACCATTGAGAAGGACAAATATCAGATCAGCACCAAGGTATCTGTGGGGGACTAGATGCCTCATATCTGTACCCGCTGTAGCAACATCTTCGATTCGGGAGAGGATATCCTGAAGGGTTGCCCCAATTGCGGCTGGAAGAAGTTCATGTTTACGAAAAAGAAGCCGCGAGATGAGTTGGCGCCGTTGCAACCGCCGGAGCAGATCATAACACGGGCGATGGGTGTGCGGATACCGCCCAGGAGAATGGAAAAAGAGTCGACAGCAATAGAACTGGCTTCGCAAAAATCGGCTCATGCTGCGGCATCTTCTCCACCGCTTTACAGTCCTGCCAAGGAAAAGCTCGATGATGGCAAGAAGGAAGAGAAGACTCTGGAGAGCATCAAAATAACGGCACCGGGCACCTACGAGCTGAATCTGCCGTCTCTATTCGAAAGAGATGAACTGATTATGGCGGTAAAGGAAGGCACTTATTTTATAGATCTCACATCTGCCTTTAAAAAGGGCAAGAAGGATTGAGAGCTTTATCACTTTTCTATTTTGATCTCAATTCTTTTCCAGTCCTGGCCAACGCCCCGCAGAGACTCGGCCATGGCTGCTGCTGCATTGCCGATGATCTCTTGCGTAAAGGCATTTAAATCAACGGTCTTTCCATCTACCTTCAGCTCAACATTCATTTTCGTCCTCTTTAAGCTCCGCCGAATATGGCAATGGGCGGGGTGTAGACGGAGGCATTGGCGGAAATTGCCTGGGGCAGGGTATAGACAGAGCCGGCCTGATTGGTTGCATTGCCATTCTTAATGGCGAACATGGGTGTGATGGTAACCGGAGATGCACCCTTGATCATGGCGGCGGTCAAATCGAGCTGTGCTTTCTTTCCCAGAGTGCTGAGATCAAGTACATTGCTTTTCAGGCTGCCTCCCAGAGAGGTTGGCGCAATAGTCGGCATTGTGGGCGAGAGCCTGGGCAGAGAAACCGCCTCTATGCTCGGTTTTTTGCCTAGTGTGCTCAAATCCAGAACATCCGCAGCGCTGGCCGTGACGGCAACGCTTGCCAGAAGAACTGTGACGACGAAGACTGTAAGCATCAACTTCATTCATGAACCTCCATTCTCAAAAGGGTACTCAATCAGACCCTTCTTTCTGGTACGTGAGCTTTAACCATTTATTCCTTTTGCTTATATCGAAGCCATTAAACCCAATACCAAAAATTCACCAAATCCAACGCCTGTATATATAAAAATTTTATAAATTTGCTAACACAAAAAGCGGCCAGATAGTATTATTAATATTACCTAAATATATTAAATAGATAGTAATGTAACATAATTAATCCTGATATTCGACGGTAGCTTTATGTTTTAGATATATAGAATGAAGAAGATATTAAATTGACTTAATTAAAAAGAAAAGATTTATATATAATGAACGCCGTTAATAGATTGGGCGAAGAGCAATGGAAGATCGAAATGACATATTCTTTCATTACCCCCGAGATCTTCGCCTTTATTCCTTTAGCATATATATAATATTATCTATATTTATTGCATATTTTTCATAGCCCAAGCATCGGAAGTATATTGCATATATAGCAAAAAATTTTGAAGCGAAACGGCGGCGCGCCCTCGCAACAAGCTGCTGGATATTGCGTTTTTAAAAAAATATCAAGCAGACTTTGAGAAGGCATTGAGAGCATTCGCGAATTTATTGCATGAGCCGCTTGAATCGGGGCAAACAACTTGCCCTGGAACGCTTGGCTTTTTCGCGCAGTCTGCTTCAGCGCATAGAGATTCGGATGTCTGCTTGTTGCGGAAGAGTATTCTTCGGTTGATCTCGAAGGATCCCAGATACTCCTCATGCCCGAGCAGGTTCTTTTGGCCGGGAATCATCTGCTTGGCGTCGATCAGGTAGAAGCCTGTAAAGTTGTTGGCAGTTTTGAATTCAGCCGTTTTCTTCAAAGATCCTGTCTGGTGCAAATTGAAGCTCTGGCTCCCAAACTCCATCTGCTGGAGATCGTAGCTCTCCTGTAATTTCGCCCCCACTCCGCCGAAGACGGCCGAACTTTTAAAGTTCTCGTTTCCTATCAGGGAGTCCCCTGGCACAAGAGCATTGTAGTTATCGACTGCATCCTGTGCTTCAAAGTTCGGGTTTTTGCCCAAAGACCCGTCCACGAGATATTCATTTTTCACCAGGGCGTCCACGCTGCCGCTAAATAATATCTCTTTATTTGACTTTATCCCCGAGTCCATGGATCGCACATTCTTATTTAACCGGAATTGGCCTGTCCCACTGATGGCGGTCTCCGAGGCATAATCCAAATCCTGAATTATGAAATCTCTCGCCTCCGAATTGGATTTGCAGCACAAAGAAGATGCATCAACCACAAAATCGTATGTTCCAGCCATGGCATTGGTATCCGTGCTGACCGTTAGCTTCCTGGTGCGTGCGCTGCCTGCAGGAATCGACAGGCTCTCTTCCGTCCAGCTAAACCACTCCATAGGGCAGCTCTTGGAGCTTATGCCCAGGTTTGCCGTCACCTCACTTGAGCCCACATTTTCGACACCGACCAGAAACTCCAGAGTCTTTCCCTGGGTTACATATTTTTTCTCTGAATCTGCGTTTGGTCCCACAAGATCCACGCTGACGATCAGGCACTGAGGCGGATCGGGACAGGGAAGAAATTTCGGCAGAGAAGGCTCCGTCTGGACCGGCCAGGTGCTGCCCGTGTCCGCCATCGATCCGCCTCCCGGGTCTTCTACGGTGGCCCCGGCCGGGATGGCCGTCAGAATCAGTATTAGTAAAAGCGCTTTCATAATAATTCCCCCAAAAAAAAGGCTGCCGGATTTCCCTAGCAGTCTATGCCTTCACATGGCGGATGGATATTATCGGGCACGGGATTCTCATGGAACTTAATGGTCTTCTCGGCCTCGAAGGTTCCTGTGAACATCTCGTGGGCCTTGATGTCCTTGTAGAATATCTTGTGCCACTTAGCATCGGTGCCCCAGGTACCATTGAAAGAGGTCTTGGTTTCCATGCCGATCAGGTGGGATGGGATATAGTAGCCCCCGGCGGATGTCATTAGCGCATCTACCTGCGTGGTGTTTCTGCCCGCATTTTTTAGCATTCCTCCCTTTGTCAGCTTTTCCGGATTATACGGGCTATACTTCTTCGGGGTCGGGGAGACGTTCTGCGGTCGATAAGGCGTCGTCGAGGCAAAGAAAGCAGTCTCATCCTTCTCCATCTCATTGACGGAGAACATCTCCTGAACATCAGCGCCGATGCCACCGTAGAACGCCTTGGAATGCAGATACTTGCCGCCGGTCAGAGGCGTATCGCCTGTATAAGTGAGCTTGGTGGTCTCATAGAGGTTCAAGCCGACCTCATTGCTTTTGTTAACAGAGCTCACGTTCCTCTTGAGCTTGTCCGGATTTTGCGAGTAGGCATGCTCGGAGTCAAGCTCCAGGTCGCCGTCGCCTGCCATGGTGTTGTAGTATTCAAGTGCTATCTTCTTGTCGATTATCGATGTGCTGACATCGATAATTCCCGTTCCAGCCACTTTTTGTGCTTCACAGAACTGTTCATACTGCACTGGTGGTACCAGTGGTGGATTAGCTAGCACGATGCCGCAACCCCCCATAAGGGCAATTGCCAGCATAAATGCTACTACTATTACTCCCTTCATTTCTCTTTTCGCCCCCTTTTTTTTAAGCGATTAATTTAAGCTATTTCGCCAAATAAGCGAGATTTAGCTTTCTATCAATATCTTACTTTTATATTATATAAATTTATCCTTCAAAACTGTTTAGATTTGTTGATCTTCCTTGGCTCCCGGAAAGAGTCAGGAAAACCAGAGAGGTCGAAGAATAATACAAATGATATACTATTAATAATAAATATGCATCAATAGACCCATATACCCAAAAAATGGCCTGAGAAGGTGAGACAGGATTAGTACAATGATATCAAATACAACAAGAGAGCATTGGATCAGTCATGTCCACCTACCTGGAGCATCCGCATCTATTGCCGCAAACCGTAGAGAAGCGGCTCTTCCAGTTGGATTTGGCAGCCACGGCTCTCAAGTCCTCCAGCCTTATAGTAGTGCCTACGGGTCTGGGAAAGACCGTCATAGCTCTCATGGTGCTGCTGGCTCGAATGGATAAGGGCAGGGTTCTTTTCCTGGCCCCTACCAAGCCACTGGTGGAACAGCATGCCGTTTTCTTGCAGCGTGTGCTCAAAGACGGAGATATCGTCACCATGATGACCGGGGAGAGCCCTCCGGAAAAAAGGATCGAATCCTGGGGGAAAAGCCGCATCGTTGTCTCCACTCCTCAGGTGATCGAAAACGATCTTCTCTCTCGAAGGATCGATCTTAAGGATGTCTCCCTGGTGATATTCGACGAGGCGCACCGGGCAGTGGGCAACTATGCTTATGTCTATATCGCCGATCGCTATCATCGCGAGGCAAGCCTTCCCCTGGTCCTGGGGATTACCGCCAGCCCGGGCAGCCAGAGCGAGAAGATCGCCGAGATATGCACCAACCTATCCATTGAGAATATCCAGACCCGCACGGAAAATGATCTCGATGTCGCCCCATTTGTTCACGAGCGGGAGATAGAGTGGGTGAAGCTTACCGTTCCCAAAGAGCTTCTGCTTATCCGCTCAGCCATCGAGGAGTTGCTGCGGAGCAGAATCGATGACCTGAACTTACTAGGCATCAGCCCGGTCAGAATCGACGTCAAGTCCTCCAAGAAGGAGCTTCTCGGACTGCAGGCCGTCCTCATGTCCTCGGCCAGGAACAAGACAAATAAATCGACATTTGCGGCCATATCTCTCCTGGCCGAGATATTCAAACTGCATCACGGCGTCGAGCTGGCGGAGACGCAGGGGCCGGATGCACTGGCCAGATATTTTCAGAGGCTGGAGGGTGAAGCCCTCTCGCGAAGCGGTTCCAAAGCATCGCGGCGGATAGTGCAGGACCCCGGGTTCCGGCAGGTGGTAGATGCCCTGCAAAAACTGGAGGTGGAGCATCCCAAGCCTGCCGCAGTCAAGAGAATACTGCAGGAGCAGATTGCAGCGAAGCCCGAGTCTCGCATTATGGTCTTTACCAACTATCGGGACACGGCCACATCTCTTCTCAATTTCCTGAAAGACGATCCACTCATTTTGGCCGTGCGATTTGTGGGGCAGTCCAGTCGCGAGAATGATCAAGGCCTCAGCCAGAAGAAGCAAGCCGAGATTCTGCAGAAATTTCGGGCAGGCGACTACAATGTCCTCATTGCCACCTCGGTGGGGGAGGAAGGAATCGATATTCCTGCCACGGATCTGGTTTTATTTTATGAGCCGGTGCCCTCCGAGATTCGCAGCATTCAGCGCAAAGGCAGGACCGGCAGGGCAAGAGCTGGCAGAGTAGTAGTATTAATGGCCAGGGGCACGCGCGATGAGGCCTATCACTGGATATCTGAGCACAAAGAAAAGACCATGAACCGGCAGATGCGGGATCTGAGCGGTCTGCCCCAGGAATCTTTGCATAGGGAGCTATCGCCCCGCCAGCAACAGATAACACAGGAGCCGGCCGGAACTGCAAAGATGGATGAAAGCCTGGCCGCATGGCAAAATATTGAGCAAGAAAAAGCGGAAGAGCCGGGCAAAATGCAAATCTTTGTGGACTCAAGGGAGAGAGAGATGGCGAAGCTTCTGGAGTCTCTGGGCCTTCTGGTCACCGTCAAGAATCTGGAGGTAGGAGACTATGTGATCAGTGATCGGGTGGCGGTCGAGCGCAAGACGGCACATGATTTTGTGGCCTCGATCATCGATCCAGAGAGAAACTTATTCCGGCAGATTGCGGATTTGGCCAGGACTTACGATCGGCCGGTTTTGATTCTAGAGGGCAGAGATCTTTACACCACGCAGATGAATGCCGGCTCTATTCGCGGAGCAATGATTTCCGTGGCCGTAGACTATGGCGTCCCCATCATTCCCACGGAAGACAGGGATGAAACGGCCGCGGTTATTGTCCTGCTGGTCCAAAGAGAGATGCGAGAAGGGCACGAGCCGAAGGTGCATGGCCATAAGACCGCCAGGACGCTTAAAGAGCAGCAGGAGTACTTGATCTCGGCCATTCCCAGCGTGGGGCCGGCGGTGGCCAAGAACATGCTCAAGCACTTCGGATCCATCGAGAAGATCATGATTGCCTCATCTGAGCAGTTGCAAATGGTGGAGAAGGTGGGGCCCAAGATCGCACAGCGCATTCGCGAGCTGGTGGGCGGGGACTACAAAGGGTAGCGGATCTCACCGCATATGCAGGACGGTCAGAATTATGTGCTCCAGCTCCTCCTTAGGATAATTGCCCACATGCTTATACACGAGAGTGCTGTTTTTAAAGACGAGCAGGGTGGGTGTTCTTGATACTCCGTATTTGCTCATAGTAATGGGATTATAGTCGATGCACAGCTTGCCGAATACGATCCGGCCCTTAAAATCATTTGCCATTTGGTTAATCTTTGCATCGATAAGCTGGCAGGGCCGGCAGCCTATCTCCCAGCAGTCCAGGACAAACGGCGAGTAGATCTTGAGCGCCCCGTCCAGGCCCCCGTCATCCATGGCAACGGGAGCCTCTGGGAACATCAGCGCCGGACTGGAGGCGCCACTGTCCATCTGCCCCGCCGGGCTCGCCCGGCAGTCTCCCGTCATGGCTAGGGGCAGCAAACAGAGGAGCGCAAGGGCCATTAATGTTGCTTTTCTATTAATTGAGTTCATCGTTGCTCCATTATTTTCAATCTGCTGTTTTTGACCAACGAGTATATAATGTAGTTAGACCTCCGAATGGATGCTGCATATCGTCTAATCAATCGAGTTTGATGGGATGTTTTGTAGTAGGATCGATTCATGGAATCGATGCCAAAGGCAAGTGAATTAAAATGGAAGGATATGGAAGCGGCAACAGGGGCGGCTTCAGCAGCGGCCCGAGAGAGATGCACGATGCCACCTGCGCTGAGTGCGGAAAGACATGTCAAGTTCCCTTCAAGCCCGATGGCTCCAGGCCGGTGTACTGCAGCGATTGCTACCAGAAGCACAAGCCTGCCAGACCGCCCAGAAGATACTGATCATTTAATGGGTACAAAATAACCCTGCAGAACCTATTTTTCTTCAATGTTCTGAGCATTATTATTGCCTAACTTCTTCAACTCATTTTGTATCTCGGCAATTTTTGCCTTCAGCTCCGGCAGCTCAATACTAACCACATCCCAGGTAGATTCTAGATCAACACCAAAGTATTGATGGATCAGGATATCTCTCATTCCCGCCATCTTTCTCCATGGGATCTCAGGATGCGCAATTCTCAAATCATCGGGAAGATTCTTCACAGCCTCACCGATTATTTCGATCCTGCGGATAATCATATCTTGTAGAGCTGTTGAGGCTACAAAGTCCTCCAAAGTCTTTCCCTTCGAGTAGCCTTCAATGAGGCTGATGCTCTCCAGGATGTGATGCAGGAAGACCTTTGCATCTTTTTTCATAATATCGGGACCTGTTCCGCGATAATTCTGTCTTTGAGCAGGGGATGCAGCGACCTGTAAGTGAGAAGATCTACTCGCCTTTCCAGGGCATCCTCTAAATCGAGCTTCAAACCGGCGAGGTCGAGGAGGCTCTTTCGGCCTTCGAACTCGACAAGGATGTCTATATCGCTATCATCGGTCATCTCGCCCCTCACGATGGAGCCAAAGAAGGCGGCACGTTTGATCCCGTTCTTCTGTAAAATCTCCAGCGCTTTCTCGCGTGCTGCTCGCATCTGCTCGTTCATGGATATCCTATCTTCAAACGGACTCAAAGCATTAATACATTTTAATTTTTCTTATTTTCGTCTTTCGGGGCTTGTTCTCTATTTAGATGTTCTTTAACCGCGATTTCCACCACATCGCTTAGACCTCGCATAGATCCATACTTCTCAAGTACATATCTTTTAAGTCTTATTGATGTTTCATTGGTGAAAATGACCCCGATTCTCTTTCTCTCCATGTGATAACTTGTGCATAGTGACCATATAAACATTTACCCTATGCGCTTAATGCATAGTGTACCAACAGTCTTATGTATCAATAACGCAACACCACTGTGTGTATAAGAAGGGTTTATCGTTTGCAGTCAAAAGGGATGCATTAAATACGATCTTGAATAATCATATAGGTCAGGTGAAGCCTAAAATGGATAGTACTTTGAGTCTAACTCCTGCAACCGACTCGATATTTAATGATTCAGAAAGTCTGTACTCAATCATTCAAAGCAATTGCTTTGATTGGCTGGCAAAACAAGAGCCAAATAGCATTCATGCAGTTGTGACTGATCCACCCTATGGCCTGAAGGAATATACTGAAGTTGAGAAGAGCAAGCTTCGGGCCGGAAGAGGTGGCATCTGGCGAATGCCTCCTGTGCTAGATGGATGCAAAAGAATGCCACTTCCAAGATTTACGGTTTTAAATGAACATGATAAAGTCGCCCTCCAAGAGTTCTTCCGTCAATGGTCGATATTGATTTTTAGGGTTTTAGTGCCTGGGGCTCATGTCTTTATTGCAACAAATCCTTTGGTCTCTCATTCTGTTTATGTACCCATGATTGAAGCGGGATTTGAAAAACGAGGGGAGATTTGTCGTTTAGTGCAAACACTTCGCGGAGGGGATAGACCAAAAAACGCTCATGAAGAATTCCCTGATGTTACCGTTATTCCGCGTGCTTGTTGGGAACCCTGGGGCCTCTTCAGAAAACCGTGTGAAGGCAGAGTTCAGGATAATCTCCGAAAATGGAAAACTGGCGGGCTAAGACGAATATCGGATGAACAACCATTTTGTGATGTGATCAATAGCTCTCCAACTCGTGGAATCGAGCGCAAGATTGCACCACATCCTTCACTCAAGCCACAAGCTTTTATGCGCCAAATAGTAAGAGCCGCCCTTCCGATGGATGAGGGTATTATTATTGATCCATTCATGGGTGCAGGTTCAACGATAGCTGCGGCCTGCGCGATAGGCTATAAGAGCATCGGAATTGAAATAGATCCTGAATTCTTCTCAATGGCCAGCAAGGCGATTCCACTCTTGGCGACCTTGGATACAGGAAGGCATAAGGCAAGATCGTTTTTCACCTATAACGAGGAGCAACAAAGATTAGAAGATCTAACCAATAGTCTCATTTAGCGCTCTGCTAATATGTTGCGATGTCGGCCAACTCCAATGTCCGGAACCCTATAAATGAAGTTCAACCTCAGTTTTTCAACTCCGAAACGGGTTATTGACGCAGTAGGAGTTCTGCGGGATTCTCCTATTCTCCCTGAGAAAGACCAGTCTGTTTTTAGCAGCTTTGCACACAAAATCTCGATAAACGTTAACGGTATATTTGTGCCATGGCTTTCTTCTCCGACCTTGTACCTAAAAATCATAATCCAGCATTCTTCGGGGTTGTGACCTTGCCATCCACCATCTTGTATTGAACATTTAACCTCGATTCCTTCTTCACCTTTTAATATCATATTTGACGAATAGTGACCTTTTGGAAGAAGGTCCGGATATCCTCCTACTTTGAGATTCGCCTCAAGGGATATGGATTCCTTTGCTATGTTCTTCACCAATAATTCTGAGACGATACCTGATAATGTGTTGCCAAGCAATAGCTCCTCTAAGGGCCGAAATCCGTTGCTTGTTAAGAATGCATTTAAGCCATCATATAACCGATATGTTTCGAAGATAGTGATTTCAACTTCGTTCACAGTCAGGCCATAGGGAAGAATTGCCCGTTCATTAACGAATTGAGGATCAAGATTTCTGAAATTTGCCATACGTCCACGTTCCAAGAGCGCTCAATGTTTCTTTGAGTATATTATACCTCTCAAATATACCTCAAAATCAGCGGCAGCATCAGCACCCCCATGGCATGCGTCCTGTGGATTCCTGCCACAGGCGCAATCAAGCCCACCAACGTGGAGAGGAAGAATATGAACAGCCCGAAGAGCCCTGTGAAGGCATAGGTCATGGCCACCAAAAAGAGCAGCACCCCCAGGCAGAGCAGCCGGTAGTTGAGCCGGGATATGGCCCGCCCGGCCAGGTGCGCCGCGCCGATGCAGGCTAAATAGGACGCCGCCGCCACTATTACTACGATTATTATCATCTGGATTAGTGTGCTCTGGTCGAGAGCCATCAGCTCCTGGATGGCTGCGGCTGCCCCGCTCCTGGGCTTGTCGATAACGTAGAGCGCCACCAGCGAGAAAAGGGCATTGGCGGTGTTCACCCCGGCAATGGAGACCAGGAACTCCTCCGGGCTAGGAGTGGCACCCAGGCGCGCCGTGATCGCGGCAACGGAAGGCGAGACGCCGGGAAGCCAGGCCACCACGGAACCCCCCAGGCCGCCGGAGAAGATCGCCTTGGCCAGGGCGCAGGAGGAGAGTTTGATGGCGCTCTCCTTCTGCTCCGGAATCTCCGTCTCTGTGGAAAGGCTGAGCAGGAGGGAGGAGGCGCCAAAGATGCCGGAGAGGAGGGGCAGGAGCACCTGCGGCTCCAGGCCCAGGGGCGAACTCGCCAGTTTTTCATGATCAAAGGCGAATGTGCCGAGAAGGCCGCTGGTTATGAAGAGAAGCCCGGCTATGGCCTTGTACTTGTAATGCACCCAGGAACCCTGCCCATCGATCCAGGGGCCTCTCTCCGACCTGATCATCATGAGGGCGATGGCCAAAAGCAGAATGCCCACATATTTGGTGAGGTAATTGCTGTAGCTCGATACGATCCAGGAGAGCGGGATGATCAAGAAAAGGGCAAACAAAACCGATCCTGCGCTGCCCAGAGCACAGAGCCGCACCGCTTCGATGCCCCGCCCCTCCAGCATGAGCCTCTGGCCGGGCAGAACGGTCAAGGCGGTCTCGGAATCGGGCGCGCCCAGGAAGATGGCAGGAATGGCATCAAAGAACGTCTGAGAGATGCTGGCGGCCAGAATGATGCTGGCCATCTGAAATGGTGTGAGCCCCTGGCTCATGAGCTGCGGGGAGACGGCCAGCAGCATGGCTGCAAAGTTGTTCAGGTGCAGACCGGGAGTAAGGCCGCTCAGGATTCCCAGAGCAAAGCCCAGAGCGATACAGACGGCAAGGGTGAGGTCGATCATTTCACTTCACTGTAATTTTCTAATAATTCTTTCATTAATATCTTAGTAGTCATATATGTAGCGGTGCCGCCCACTTCATCCTTCTGCACACTTCCCATCCGGCCTGTGTCATCTGATAAGTCATCTCTCCTGCTGTTGGATGTCTCGCGACATATCCGCCTGAGATCAGTTTTTTCAGAGCTTTCCGGGCCAATTTGACATCTTTAAATTTCTTTATAAATGTATGTTCCGGTACGTGCGCTGATTTGCTTCCCGCAGTCGCAATGCAGATCAAATGTTTATATTCAAAGCAATGCAAGAAGATAGTATGGCAGGTCAGACAGTTGAAGCCGTCCAGGCACGACGCGCGATTGGTGGAGATACTGATTGGGAGTTATATGAGCTTATAGATGAACGTCCACGGCTGAGCATTTATGAGCTGGCAAAGCTGAAAGGCTGGACGCATGGCCGGGTCCATGGAGCAGTAAAACGCTTAGAAGAGAGTGGACTGGTAAAAGTAGAGCAGGTGGTTGAGGGCAGCCGCGTGAAATCATTGGTTATGCCGCTTGAATGGTGGGAGATGCTGACACAAGAAGAGCTGGAAGAGTTCAAACAGATGGCGATCTGAGATTTCTAGAAATTTCTCCCTTAGCACGGGAAAGATGGTCTCTCTTGCTGCCTTGCCCGGGCGTTGGAGCTTTGCACTTAAAATCGGTTCTGCTCCCAAAGTCATTGGAGTTGGATCATGGCCAGGCTATCAGTTCAGAGTGCCAAAGGATATCGTTCCTTAATAAATGTTATGCATTATGCCTGATTAGTGTTGTCCGCCTTTGAATTAAGAGCCGACCCAAATACTGACTTTAGGTGCAAAGCCGGGCTTTGGAAAACACTTAAATACTGGCGCATTTACGATCTACAATATTCCGCACAGGGATATCCATGCCCTGGGCGCATGAACCAAATAACAGGTTCGAACGCGCGCATCTCGTGCGTGAGTCGGTCCGATTGGGGCCGTGCGGAGGATAAAAAATGGCATTTGAAAAGACAAATCCAAGGATAGTCCGTCTTATCGGTGAACTTAAGGCGGCCACTCGCGAAACTGGCGCACCCCTCTGGCGCGATATCGCCAAGAGACTGGAGAAGCCCAGTCGCAACTACGCTGCTGTAAACCTCAGCAAGATCAACAGGCATACCCAGCCTAACGATACTGTACTCGTGGCCGGAAAAGTGCTGGCCTCCGGCGATCTGGAACACAGCGTTACCGTGGCGGCTTTCAATTTTAGCAGCCAGGCAATGTCCAAGATCCTGGCCTCAGGCGGCAAATGCCTGACGATTGAAAAGCTGATGGCTGAGCATCCCAAGGGATCGGGCATAAGGATTTTGAGGTGAAACAATGATAGTAGTAGATGCAACTGGATTGGTCCTGGGACGCCTGGCGAGCGTAACCGCCAAGAATCTTCTGGCAGGCGAAGAGGTCAAAATCGTCAATGCCGAGAAGGCACTCGTTACCGGTGGAAAAGATTCCATTTTTAGTGAATATGGGCAGACAAGAGACCGTGGCCATAAAGAAAGAGGTCCCTACTTCCCCCGCCGGCCGGAAATGATCCTCAAGAGGACGGTACGCGGCATGCTTCCCTACAAGATGAGGCGGGGAAGAGACGCATTCTCCCGGCTGCGGATATATGTGGGCATACCCAGAGAGTTCAAGGGAATGCCGTTAGAGCAACCAACCGCGGCTAAGATGAGAACCGAGAGCAATAACAAATATATCGAGCTTGGGGCCTTGAGCCGAAGACTCGGCGCAAACTTCTGAAGGGCTGCTATGAAGATAATTAATACCTCGGGTAAGAAGAAGACGGCAACTGCAAGGGCCACTTTAAAAGAAGGAAAGGGCGTTGTGCGCATCAACAAGGTGCCCTTAGACATCTACGAGCCCCGCCTTGCCAGACTCAAGATTCAAGAACCCGTTCAGATCGCAGGAGATCTGATAAAAACAATGAATATCGATGTCGTGGTTGCCGGCGGCGGTACCATGGGCCAGACGGATGCCGTGAGAACGGCCATCGCCAAGGGCATTGTGGAGTGGACCGGCGACACCGGGCTGAAAGAAGCCTTCTCCGAGTATGACCGAAATCTCCTTGTCAGCGATCACCGGCACAAAGAGAGGAAAAAGTTCGGCGGACTTGGTGCCAGGTCTAAGTACCAGAAGTCCTACAGGTGAAACAACTTGATTCCAGTCAGGTGCTTTTCCTGTGGCAAAGTGGTCTCCCATGTCTGGGAAGAATACCGGGAGCGCATCAAGACCGAGCCTCCCGGCAAAGTCATGGATGACCTGGGAATAGACAAATACTGCTGCAGGCGCATGCTTCTCTCTCATGTAGAGATAGTGGACACGCTTAGGCGGTACCAGTAGAAGGGGGTTGTAGGGTAGCCTGGTCCATCCTACAGCGTTCGGGACGCTGTGACCTGAGTTCGAATCTCAGCAACCCCATCATACTCTTCTTTTTGAGGTGGCTATTTGAAGGGCGAGAAATATACAAGATATGAACGTGCGCGCATAGTAGGAGCACGGGCTTTGCAAGTTTTCATGGGCGCTCCAGTGTTGATCGATACCAGTAATACCGACCCTCTCGAAATAGCGCTTGAAGAGATGAAACTGGGCGTAATTCCCATCACCGTAAAACGCGATCGCTTAGGTAGGTGAATTAGTTGGTAGAAGATGAGGTGATAACGGTAGCGGGAGAATACGAGACTCTCATACCAATCGACGAGTACCTGGCTGCAGGCGTGCACATTGGTACTCAGCAGAAGACGAAAGATATGATGCCCTACATTTACAGGGTGAGGACAGACGGGCTTTACGTGCTGGATGTTCAGTCCACGGACAAGCGCATCCGGCTGGCTGCCAAGTTCCTGGCAAAATACGATCCGGCAAATATATTAGTTGTATCTGCCAGGCAGTATGGCCAGAGGCCGGCCACCATGTTCGCCAAGGCCATTGGGGCCGGCGCCAACGTAGGCCGATTTGTGCCCAATACCCTGACCAATCCAGCCTTCCGGGGCTTCACTGAGCCCGATGCGCTCATAACCACAGACCCCAGCGGCGATGCCCAGGCGGTAAACGAGGCTGTGGATGTAAGCATACCGGTAATCGCTCTTTGCGATACCAACAACATGACCTCCAATGTTGACCTGGTCATACCCACCAACAACAAAGGCAGGAAAGCTCTAACGCTTATCTACTGGCTCTTGGCCCGTCAGGTGCTGCGCGAGCGGGGCGAAGAGGATCGGTTCAAATACACTATCTCGGACTTCGAGATGGAGTTTTGATCCATGCGGCTTCCAGCTGTTGCAGGTCAGTTCTATCCGGGGAGCAAAGCAGAGCTAGAGCATCAGCTGGACAGTATGCTGCATCCTGAAAAAGAGCTTCCCTTTCTGGGAGCAGTGGTCCCGCATGCCGGATATATCTATTCGGGACAAGTTGCAGCAAAAGTCTATTCTCGCCTGCCTAAAGCGGAAACCTATGTGATCATAGGGCCCAATCATCACGGCCTTGGTTCACCAGTGGCACTCTCTCGAGAATCATGGAGAACGCCCCTGGGTGTCGTCGAGCCGGATCTGGAGCTGGCGGATATGCTTGTCGGCAGCATCATAGATCATGATGATACGGCTCACCTGCACGAGCACTCTATTGAGGTTCAGATCCCTTTTCTCCAGAAGCGATTTCAGGGATTCAAGATACTTCCTATCTTGATGGGATTACAGGATGAGCAAACCGCGCTGGAGGTCGGGCAAGAGCTTTCTTTAGCCGTGCAGAAGCTTAACCATAGCTGCATAGTGATTGCCAGCAGCGACTTTACCCACTATGAGCCTCAAGAGACGGCCAGGAAGGTGGACGCAAAGCTGCTGGAGGCCATCTTAAATATGGATGTTCCCGAGCTTTACGACAGAGTATATCGCTACGATGCCACTGCATGCGGCTATGGGCCGATAGCGGTAACCATCACGGCAGCCGCTGCCCTGGGAGCAAAAACCGGCAAGCTGCTTGCCTATGCTACCAGCGGAGACGTGAGCGGCGACTACAGCCAGGTAGTCGGGTACGCAGCGATTGCCTTTTCCTGAGGAGGCCCTTTATTGACAACGGCATCAGCTCCCGGCAAGATCATCCTTTTCGGAGAGCATGCCGTCGTTTCAGGAGTTACGGCTCTAGGCGCTGCCATAGACCTGCGAGCAAAAGTCACCGTGCGTGACCTTCCCGGCTGCGTGCTGATAAAGACGGAGGAGCTTGCTTTGCGAGGATTCTCCCTGGATCTGACAACCGGCCGACTCACATCCACAAAGGCAGCACATGCTACCAGATATATCTCCGCCGTGCTCAGAGAATTTGACGTCAGGAATATGCAGATTTGCATTGATTCCAGCCTGCCGCCGGCGGCAGGACTTGGCTCATCGGCTTCAATCGTGGTGGCCGCGGTGGCTGCCATAAGCCGTCACCAGGGCCAAAGCCTATCTCGAAAGGAGATTGCCGCTATCTCCTACCAACTGGAAAAGAAAGTTCAACAGGGACTGGGAAGCCCCATGGACACGGCTCTGGCAACCTACGGAGGCTATCTGCAGGTCACCCAAAAGATTAAGCCCCTTGATCTTCCTTTGCAAGAGATGGTAGTTGGATATACAAAAATGCCTCACGATACATTGTATGAGGTGGAGAAGGTGCAAGACCTGAAAAAACGCTACTTTGACCTGGTCGATCCCATATTTCAGGCCATAGGGGCCCTTTCGGAGAAGGCCGTCCCCCTCATCAGAGAGCAAAACCTAGCAGAGCTGGGCCAACTGATGAATGTCAACCACGGCCTGCTAGCGGCTTTAGGCGTCAGCTCCCGGGAGCTGGACGAACTGGTTTATGCGGCGCGGGGCGCTGGCGGCGCGTTTGGTGCCAAGCTTACCGGAGCGGGAGGCGGAGGCTGTATGATTGCCCTGCCAGGGGCCGCAGGCACAGATGCACTTATGGTGGCTTTAAGACAGGCGAGAGGAGTTCCTTTTAAGGTTGTGACGGGCTGTGAGGGTGTGCGGCTGGAGGGCGACCTTTGACAAGGGTTCTTAAGATCGGGGGAAGCATTTTAACCGACAAGAGCAGGGAGCTTACGGCACGCCCGAACGAGATCACGCGCGTGGCTAAAGAGATCGCAATCCACCCGGATGGTTTAGTGCTCGTGCACGGGGCCGGCTCTTTTGGACACATTCCTGCTAAAAAATATGGTTTGCCCCATGAATTCGATCGTGCTGGATTGAGAGTGACTCACAACTGTGTGGCAAAGCTCAGTGAAAAGGTCGTTGAGGCACTGAGCCTTGCAGGCGTTGACTGCCTGCCGGTTCATCCCCTCTCCTGCCTTCTTCTTCGGGACGGCAGAATAGACAGCTTTTTTATGGAGCCCATAAAAGAGATGCTGAAGAGCGGCATCATGCCGGTGCTACACGGTGATGTGGCAATGGACGTCACGGGAAAAGCAGCCATAGTCTCCGGAGATCAATTGGTGGCCTATATCGCCAAAGCTCTGCAAGCCGAGGTGGTTGCCGTGGGAAGCAATGTTGATGGCATCCTTTTTTCCGGCAGGCCTCTTTCCCGGATTACAAGAAAGGAGCTTTCACAGGTGCAAAGCGCCATTGGAGGCAGCGAGGGTGTGGACGTTACCGGGGGCATGAGAGGAAAGTTGCTGGAACTTCTGGATCTGGCCGATTTGGGAATAGACTCCGTGATATTTAATGCCGGCATTGAAGGAAATATTGCCAGGGCCCTAAAAGGTGAATGCGTGGGAACCAGAATCGTGAGGGCGAATTGACCACATCCAGCCGCAAGCTCGACCACATCCGAATCTGTCTGGAAAAGCCGGTAGATGCAAAAAATCGGCCCTTTCAAGATCTGGTGCTGCTACATAAGGCTCTACCAGAGATCGACGAGGCGGATATCGATACGTCCTGCCATTTCCTGGGGAGAAAGCTGAAGGCGCCCCTTATGATCAGTGCCATGACCGGAGGCCATCCCGAGGTTAAGCAGATCAATGTCCGCCTGGGGGAGGCGGCTCAAGAGCTAGGCATTGCTTTAGGAGTGGGTTCACAGAGGGCGGCAATAGAAGACAGAAGGCTGGCGGACACCTTCTCTGCGGTCAGGGATGCCGCGCCGGACATTCCCATCATCGGCAACATCGGAGCCGTGCAACTGAAAAGATCCGGGCCGAAGATCATAGAGCGCCTCGCTGAGATGATAGATGCGGATGCCATTGCCGTTCATTTGAACTTCCTGCAGGAGAGCATTCAGCCGGAAGGAGACAAAGACGCCGGCGGCGTGCTGGAGGCCCTGAGATTCGCGGCCAAAGGATCGGTGCCGATCATGGTTAAGGAGACTGGAGCCGGTATATCCCGTGAAGTGGCTCAGGATCTGATCTCTGCGGGAGTGAAGATGATTGACGTATCCGGCGTGGGTGGTCTCTCCTGGGCTGGCGTTGAGTCATTCCGTGCGGCAGAGGTCGGGGACGATGAGCTGGAGCAGATGGGGATGTTATTTGAAAGCTGGGGAATTCCAACGCCTGTAAGCATTGTCGAGTGCAAAGCTGCTGGTGCCGTTGTCATCTCCTCGGGCGGAGTTCGTAGCGGCCTGGATGCGGCCAAGAGCCTGGCTCTGGGCGCCAGCCTGGCGGGCGCTGCCCTTCCCTTGATAAGGCCGGCCACAAAAGACAAAGATGCAGTTGTCAAAGTTATGAATGCTTATATCCGTGCGCTGAGGATCACGATGTTTCTCACCGGATGTAAAGAAGTGACGCAGCTTGCCGGGGTTCCTCTCGTGGTTCTAGGAAGGACCAGAGAGTGGCTGCAGGCGCGCGGTTTCGATTTGAGAGCATTTTCTGTTTATAGAGAGTTGGCAAAATGAAGGATATTTCAATAATCGCTGTGGGCGGCTACAATGAAATTGGCCGCAATATGACGGCGATAAGGATCGGAAAAGATATCGTGATAATGGATATGGGAATCCGGCTGGATCGGGTGCAGATTCACGAGGACACAGATGTGGAATCGCTGCATGCTGCCGACCTGATCAACATGGGGGCCATTCCCGATGACAGCATCATGGAAAATGTTGACGGAACGGTAAGGGCTATCGCCTGCACGCATGGTCACCTGGATCACATTGGAGCCATCTCCAAGCTGGCCCACAAGTATCATGCTCCCATCATTGCCTCGCCGTTCACAGCGGACCTCATCAATCAGGAGATAAAGTCCGAGAAGATCTTCGGGGTGAAAAACCCCCTGCATGTCATGAAAGCGGGAGAACGATTCCAGGTTACACAGGACATCGAGCTGGAGTTCATCCGCGTGCAGCACAGCATTGTGGACTGCGTCTTCGCCGCCATTCATACTCCCATGGGCACCATAGTCTACGCCAATGATTTCAAGATCGACCGGTCTCCGACTTTAGGCGAACCGCCAGACTTTGCCAGATTGAGGGCCTTAGGAAAGCAGGGCGTGCTGGCGCTCATCACCGAGACCACCAATGCTTCCATCTCCGGAAAGACGCCCTCCGAGAAGATCGCCAAGGACCTGGTTTGGGATGTGCTCCTCGGCACAGAGGAGTCGAAATCCGGTGTCATGGTCACCACATTCTCCTCACACATTGCCCGCATCAGGGCCATAATAGAGGCCGCTCACAAGATGGGTCGAAAGCCCGTGCTTCTGGGCCGTTCCATGGAAAAGTACTGGGGCACTGCGGTGAGAACGGGCTACGCTGGCCAGGGAGATGTGACCGTCTTTGGCAGGCGCAAGTCGGTGGACAAAGCCTTAAAGAGGATCATGACTGAAGGCAAGGATAAGTATCTGCCCATCATGACCGGCCACCAGGGAGAGCCGGGGGCCATATTGAGCCGGGTGGCCAATGGCGAGACCGACTATCTGGTGGAATCGGGGGACAAGGTTGTCTTCTCCGCCGGCACCATACCCCAGCCGCTCAATGTGTCCAATCGAAACACGGTAGTCACCAAGCTCAAGATGCGGGGTGGCAGGATTTACGATAACGTGCATGTCTCAGGGCATGCCTGCCGGGAAGATCACTGGGAGCTTCTGCGCATGATACAGCCGGAGCATGTCATACCCAGCCATGGCAACCTGGTCAGCCACAGCAGCTATCTCATGATGGCCGAGGAAACGGGATACTCGCTGGGATCCAATTTTCATTTGGTGAGAAACGGCCAGGAGCTCTTAATCGATTAGGCAAATCGAGGAGTGGAGCGAGAATGACGAAGACGATTGCGAGAGAGCTGGACAGAGAGCTGCAAATGCGGGCCGCAATGGTTACGGGAGCCATTGAGGAGCTTCTGCCCGTAGTGCATCCGTGCCCGCTCTACCAAGCCAGCCGGCATCTGGTGGACGCGGGCGGAAAGAGGCTGCGCCCATCCATGCTGCTTTTATCAGCAGAGGCCGCGGGCGGCGACGCGGCCGCAATAGCCGCGGCAGCGGTCTCCATTGAGCTGATTCATAACTTCACGCTCATTCATGACGACATCATGGACAATGCCGATGTACGGCGCGGCCGGCCAGCCGTGCATAAAATCTGGGGCCAGTCGGGAGCCATCCTGGCCGGAGACACCCTCTACTCCAAGGCCTTTTCGGTGCTGGGCATGACGAAAGCCCGACCCGATCTCGTTTTAGGGGCCATGAATATGCTCTCCACGACCTGCACTGCCATATGCGAAGGCCAGTGGCTGGACATGGAGTTTGAGGCAAAAGAGCGCGTCTGTGAGGCGGAGTACATGGAGATGATTGAGAAGAAGACCGGAATTCTCTACGGCGCCTCGGCCGGCATGGGAGCACTTTTGGCCGGGGCAACGCCACAGGTGATAGCCGCGCTGGACGAATTCGGCAGGCTGACCGGCATGGGCTTTCAACTGCAAGATGACGTCATAGATCTCATAACACCAGAGAAGGTCTCAGGAAAGAGGCAGGGCGGAGACCTGATTGAGGCCAAGAAGACGTTGATCATGATCCACGCCTTTGCCCATAATGTCCCTGTAAAGGTATTCGGCAAGAAGGATGCTACAGAGGAGCAGATTTTGGAGTCCATCTCCCTTCTGGAAAAGAGCGGATCGATCGAGTACGCTCGCTCCCGGGCAGAAGAGATGGTGGCCCGAGGCAAAAAGGCCCTGCAAGTTCTGCCCGACTCAAAGGCAAAAGCCACGCTGCTGGAGCTGGCCGACTACATGGTCCGAAGACAGTATTAGGAGGCATTCATTATGCACAGTCATGATCTAAAAGGGCACGATTTAACCAAGCATGAGGCGGAGCACCTCCTGCACCATGAAATGATCAGGTTCTACCCTTGAGCTAACGGTCTTCTTGAGATCATCTTCCTTCTTCTCGGTTTTTCCAACAGGTGCACTGCCGCCGCCAACAATCGGCAACTCCAGAACCTCGCTGTCTGATGGAGAGGAGACCGAGGGCACTCCCGCGAGGTCGGGAGAGCTGGAAGATGCCTGTTCGAGCTGGGTGGAGTTAAAGCCGGCTATATCTCGGGACCCCTCGCCGAAGACGAAAGGCACGTCTGCGGCTAAGCTGGAGGCGGTCAAAAGGACAATGCTGATCAAGAGTGCCGTGTGAGACATAACTATATGGGTATCCTGCTTTTGCTGCTTTATCTATTTTGCATCGTAGATGATAGGTTCAGTTCTAGTGAGTTTTATGCTAGCTCTTTGTACTTGATGAAGGCAGCATTGGCTTCTGTAGTGCGACCGAGCAACTTGAGAGCATTGCCTTTGTTGTGCCAGGCCTCGGCGAGGTTGGTATCGAGCCTGATGGCCTCGTCGAAGCAATTGATAGCATCCTCGTACTTGCCCTGTCTACCGAGAACATTACCTCTATTGTTCCAGGCCATGGCATGATTGGGATCTAGTCTGATGGCCTCATCATAACATTTGATGGCCTCATCGTACTTGCCCTGCTTACCAAGAGCAATGCCTTTGCCGTACCAGGCTTTGGCATGGTTGGGATCGAGCCTGATAGCCTCATCGTAGGCTTTTATGGCCTCATCGTACTTGCCCAGGTTATAGAGAGCATTGCCCTTGTTGTACCAGGCATTGGCATAATTGGGATTGAGCCTGATGGCCTCGTCATAAGCTTTGATGGCCTCATCGTACTTGCTCTGCTTGCCGAGAGCAACGCCTTTGTTGTGCCAGGCCTCGGCGAGGTTGGGATCGAGCCTGATGGCCTCATCGTAGGCTTTTATGGCCTCATCGTACTTGCCCTGAGCATAGAGAGCATTGCCTTTGTTGTTCCAGGGCTCGGCATAATTGGGATCGAGCCTGATGACTTCATCGTAGGCTTTTATGGCCTCATCGTACTTGCCCTGTTTACCGAGAGCTGCCCCTTTGTTGTACCAGGCATTGGCATAATTGGGATTGAGCCTGATGGCCTCGTCGTAGGCTTGGATGGCTTCATCGTACTTGCTCTGCTTGCCGAAAGCAACGCCTTTGTTGTGCCAGGCCTCGGCGAGGTTGGGATCGAGCCTGATGACTTCATCGTAGGCTTTTATGGCCTCATCGTACTTGCCTTGACCTTCAAGAATAATGCCTTTGTTGTTCCAGGCCGCTGCTAATTGCGGATCGATCTCGATTGCTCTGTTGTAGGCCTGCAAGGCTTCATCGTATCTGCCCAGGTTGTGCAGAGCAAATCCCTTATTAAACCAGACCATTACAGATTTGCCCTCAATTTCATCCGTCGTTATATTCAATGGAATGGCCGGGCTCAGTTCAGATCCTTCCATCTTCGTCGCAGATAATTTCAAAGAGGTCTTTTCAAAATCCCTGGTAGAGACCACAATGTGCCGTTCTCCCTGGTAAAAAGGCCCACCGGGATGTGCTATCCCGTTTTCATCTACACCCCAGTCCAGGTTAAGCCAGATACCCTTGGTATCAGTGTCGAGATGGGTGTATATCTTATCCGTATTGAATTTCTGCTTCAGCCAGCTGATAATATCTTCTACCTGGCTGTTCTGATCACTGAGATTTCCGAGATAGACCTCGGCATAAGCATGCCCACCCATGGTTTTGTTTTGAGCAAAAATAATTCGTGTGGTTCCGCCGATAGACTCCACCAATGCCGACATGAGGATGGCAAAATCATCGCAGTCGCCCAAACCTGAGCAACCGGCTTTGCCGCCAATCGTTAGGGACTGGTTGGCATACATGAAGTAGTCAGTGCCCCTGGGATCGCGAGCATAGCTCCAGCCTTTTACTGATCCTTCACCGTTCTTCATATAGCTGTAAATTGAACATATCTGGTCAATGGTGAGGTCTCCTGGAAACTTGGCCACGAGCAGGAGGGCTACCTCATGAACCTTAGAATTGTCCGGCTCTACCCTTGAGCTAACGGTCTTCTTGAGATCATCTTCCTTCTTCTCGGTTTTTCCAACAGGTGCACTGCCGCCGCCAACAATTGGGAACTCCAGAACCTCGCTGTCTGATGGAGAGGAGACCGGGGGCACTCCCGCGAGGTCGGGAGAGTTGGATGATGTCTGTTCGAGCTGGGCAGAGGTAAAGCTGGCTACGTCTGAGGATCCCTCGCCGAAGACAAAAGGCACGTCGGCGGCTAATCCGGAGGCGGTTAAAAGGACAATGCTGATCAAGAGAACCGTGTAAGACATAACTATCTAGGTATCCTGCTTTTGCTGTTTTATCTATTTTGCATCGAAGATGATCGGTTCAGTTCTAGTGAGTTTTATGCTAGCTCGTTGGCCTTGACGAAGGCAGCATTGGCTTCTGTAGTGCGACCGAGCAATTTGAGAGCATAGCCTTTGTTGTTCCAGGCCATGGTAAGGTTGGGATCGAGCCTGATGGCCTCGTCGAAGCAATTGATAGCATCATCGTACTTGCCCTGTCTACCGAAAACATTGCCTTTGTTGTTCCAGGCATTGGCATAATTGGGATTGAGCCTGATGGCCTCGTCGTAGGCTTGGATGGCATCATCGTACTTGCTCTGCTTGCCGAGAGCATAGCCTTTGTTGTTCCAGGCATTGACATAATTGGGATTGAGCCTGATGGCCTCGTCGTAGGCTTGGATGGCATCATCGTACTTGCCCTGTTTACCGAGAGCTGCCCCTTTGTTGTACCAGGCATTGGCATAATTGGGATTGAGCCTGATGGCCTCGTCGTAGGCTTGGATGGCTTCATCGTACTTGCCTTGGCCTTCGAGAATAGTGCCTTTGTTGTACCAGGGCTCGGCATAATTGGGATCGAGCCTGATGGCCTCGTCGAAGCAATTGATAGCATCATCGTACTTGCCCTGTCTACCGAAAACATTGCCTTTGTTGTTCCAGGCATTGGCATGGTTGGGATCGAGCCTGATGGCCTCATCATAGCATTTGATGGCCTCATCGTACTTGCCTAGATCATGGAGAGCATTACCTTTGTTGTACCAGGCATTGGCATGGTTGGGATCGAGCCTGATGGTCTCGTCAAAAGCCTTGATGGCCTCATCGTACTTGCCTAGATCATGAAGAGCATTGCCTTTGTTGTTCCAGGCATTGGCATAATTGGGATTCAGCCTGATGGTCTCGTCAAAAGCCTTGATGGCCTCATCGTAATTGCCCTGGCTAAAGAGAGCATTGCCTTTGCTGTACCAGGCATTGGCATGGTTGGGATCGAGCCTGATGGCCTCGTTAAAAGCATTTATAGCATCCTCGTACCTCTCCAGTTTACCAAGAGATAGACCTTTGTTGTACCAGGCAGGAGCAAGATTGGGATCGAGCCTGATGGCCTCGTCAAAGCAATTGATAGCTTCATCGTATCTGCCCAGGTTGTGCAGAGCAAATCCCTTATTAAACCAGACCACTAAAGATTTGTCTTCGATTTCATCCGTCGTTATATTCAATGGAATGGCCGGGCTCAGTTCGGATCCTTCCATCTTCGTCGCAGATAATTTCAAGGAAGTTTTTCCAAGTTCCCTGTTATAGACAACGATGTGCCTGTCTCCCTGGAAATAAGGCCCTCCGGGATGTGCTATCCTGTTTTCATCTAAACCCCAGTCCAGGTTAAGCCAGACACCCTTTGTATCCGTGATTACGTGAGCATAGATCTTATCCGTATTGAATTTCTGCTTCAGCCAGCTGATAATATCTTCTACCTGGTTGTTTTGATCACTGAGATTTCCGAGATAGACCTCTACATAAGCATGCCCACCCATGGTTTTGTTTTGAGCAAAAATAATTCGTGTGGTTCCGCCGATAGACTCCACCAGTGCCGACATGAGAATGGCAAAATCATCGCAGTCGCCTACTCCAGAGCAACTGGCTTTGCCGCCAATCGTTAGGGACTGGTTGGCATACATGAAGTAGTCAGTCCCCCTAGGATCGCGAGCATAGCTCCAGCCTTTTACTGATCCTTCACCGTTCTTCATATAGCTGTAAATTGAGCATATCTGGTCAATGGTGAGGTCTCCGGGAAACTTGGCCACGAGCAGGAGGGCTACCTCATGAACCATGAAATGATCAGGTTCTACCCTTGAGCTAACGGTCTTCTTGAGATCATCTTCCTTCGTCTTGGTTTTTCCAACAGGTGCACTGCCGCCGCCAACAATTGGAAACTCCAGAACTTCATTATCCGATGGCGAGAATACGGCGGGAACTCCGGCTAGCTCCACAGATGCGGCAGAAACCTGCTCAAGCTGGGCAGAAGTATAGCTTGCCATATCCGCTCGGTTCTCGCCAAAGACGAAAGGCACATCTGCTGCTGATCCCGATCCAATGAGGAGAATCACGTAGATCCAGGGCAACCACGAGGACATGACGACCTGATCTTGCAATTACAACTATATGTATTTTGCAGCAAAGCTGGGCGCAATCCATGCAGATCATACGCCTCCTTCACCAGGGGCCAGCGCCACCGTGGCGTAGATCTCCGTCGTAGAGAGCCTCTTGTGCCCCACCCGGCTTCTGAATCATTGGCACCGGAACGCCTGCCATGAGCGCATTCACCACATGGCTATGCCTGAGAATGTGGGGCGTGACCTTCTTCCGGGAGAGCTTCTGCCTGCGCGAAACCTCCTGGATCCCTGCCTACACCGCCAGGCGGCCCTGAAGGCGGCCAACCGGGGCTACACGGACATCAAACTCCGCGAGCGGGGCACGAAGAAGCTGCACGTATTCACAGGCGAGAGAGTGCAGGTGGACAAGCCCAAGGGCGCGCCTGCCTGGATGCCTGACAAGATCTGGAAGCCCGTGGTCAAGAAGGTGGGCACGGAGACGCTGGAAGAGGTTTGAAGCCTCGCTTAGGGAAAGTCAGCGGAATTTCAAATCTCATCCAGTCCCCACTTTTTCCGGAATTGGAGCTTCTGCTGGCTGTTCATCCAGTGGCTCCCGTCACAGTAGGGCTTATTCTCTGATTTTCCACAACGGCAAAGGGTTACCCTGTTGCGGGATTCATACATACTACCATCCGCGGACTCAATGGGAACCCCGCCGCGAACCCATATTGGGCCTTCACAACCCTTCTGGCTATCATTTACCAGCACCAGGGAGGGCTCGAACTCCTTCTCAAAGGGCTTGCCCGTCTCCTTATCCCATAAAACCAGCCTGCCGGAGGGGCAGATCATGGCCTCTTCAATGGCTGTTCGCCGGGCCTCCGGATCATCTGATTTTTGTATGAGGTCCCTTATCCCGCCAGCTCGCAGACAGAATCGGGAGTGATCGCAGAATTCGTGTGCATCGGTTAATTTCAGCTCAGGGCCTTCAAATATCTCTGCTTTTTCCAGGAAGGGCTTCCTGCTGGCTGTTTCACTTCCATCGAAACCGATCTCCCGGTGGGTCCCATCACAGAAAGGCTTTTTCTTGGATGAACCGCAACGACAGAGGGTATAGCTCTCCTGCAGAGGATACTCATTCTCATCCATCAGCTCCAGGGTGTGACCCGCCTCATCAGTCACGATAACCTGTTCATATAGAGGCAATCCACCTGTTACCCGATATGGGCCATCTTTGATTATCTTGATCCTCATTTCTTTCTTTTCGGTTGCCATGCTAGCCCGCCACCTAATTTACTTTTACTTATACGTGTATGTGGAGATATTAGCATATAAGATTGGCATCGACGGCTGTGTCCCTAACCGCCTCCAGTACCTTTTTCGCTGCCGAGCACCTCTCCGCTTTTGAGGCATCCGCAGCCATTCGCTCCAGGTCCATGATATTGAGCTATTGTACGATTAGGATGCCTGAATAATTATCTGTAACAGAAATCTCTTAATATTTACAGCAAAGCGGTTGAATTATTGGTGGCATAGCTTGTGCAACAAGGCGTGCTAGATTCTCATTATCTGCACGTGTAATTCTAATTATTCGCAAAATCAGAATTGTGATCGATAGCGAAAGCCATTGGTCACTATGCAGGCTATCGCGTTTTAAAATAAATCGATACCGGTATTGTTTGACTAAAAAGGATTTTCTCCAACGGTTCTTATGTTCCAACGGTTCTTATGTTCCAACTGCTCTTATAATCCAATTGACCCTCCGCAATTGGCCATTTATCCCCAAGGTTTCGGCTGGGATAAGCTCTAAACGGGTGCTATTGAAGAAGAAGGAATTCCCTGTCCCCTCTTCTTGCTCCATTCCAATTAACATGGTTCCCCTATCATAGAATACAATATAGAAATCACCTGTTACTGAAATAACTGGTATATTGAAATATCTGAGTGTAGGGGATTGGGATGTGAAATATATATTTTGGTGAGCTTCCGAGCGGTATAGTAAGTCAAGATTACGATCTCTTATTTCAATAAAAAAGTTGCCCCTTGGGAGCATGGACTCAGGTGTCCCATTAAACCCATTCCACGCTAGAATCTTTGCTCCGCAAAGTTCCCAACTAGCTTTCGGAGAAGTGAATTTTACTGCTTCTCCAATAGAATATTTCTCAACTCCAAAATCTTCTGCAATTGAGTATAATACATAGTTCATCCGCGAGATATTAGTTTCTTGATTAAGGACGGTCTTATTATCAGGCATCTGGTTCAATGCGGTTATGACGAAGCTCGCAGTATTGCTGTCATCGGAACTATCCTGACCGGCATGCTTGCCATCTATTATCCTTACCTCAACCTGATTGTCTCCTGCACTAGCGTCACTAGTTATCCAGGTCCACTCGCCCTCAGATCGCCATTCCGTCGCAGGTTGACCGTTAAGGAAGAATCGATATGATATTTGATCATTCTCCGAGTCTTTCGCCTCGGCTGTCCAAGTCACTGTAGTTCCTGCCTCCTGTGGGCCGAATTTGTCTGGTACAAGTCTATCAATGATAGGAGGCCGGTTCTCCGGTGCTTTAGGCTTTAATTTAGCTATATTGAAGCTAGCCACTTCGTTGCCATCGAATCCATCAGGTCCTGCATGCATTCCATCTCTTACTCGAGAATCTATCCGATTATCGCCAGCATCATAATCCGTTGTTGTCCATGTCCACTGATCTTCTTTGATCCATTTGGTAACAGCTTCATCGTTCAGGAAAAATCGATATAGAATTTGATCATCTTCTGGATCTTTGGCTTTAGCAGTCCAAGTTACGACAGCTCCTGCATCTTGTGGGCTTGGCTTGTCCGAAGTTAGACTGATCAGCTTGGGCAGTTTATTGGATATTTCAGGTAGCTTTAACTGAGTCTTTACGAATGTGTCTCGGATGCAAAGAACCACATGCTTATCGCCCTGGTAAAAAGGACCGCCTGGATGTGTATTTCCTCTTTCGTCCGGGCCCCAGTCTAGGTTCAACCAGACGTCTTTTTTGTCGGTATCAATGTGGGTGTAGATCCTATCCGTATCAAACTTCTCTTTCAGCCAGTCGATGATGCCTTCTATCTGGTTGTTCGGTTCATTGAGATTCCCAAGATAGACTTCAGTATAAGCGTGTCCGCCAAGACTATTATTGCGAGCTAGAATAATTCTGGTAGTACCACCTATTGATTCTATGAGAGCGGACATAAGGATAGCAAAATCATCACAATCGCCTGCACCTACACATCCCGCATCTTTACCAATTTCCAGGGTCTCATTGGCATACATGAAGTTATCTATGCCTCTCGTATCTGCAACGTAGCTCCAACCTTTCTTTGAATCAGCACCATTCTTGAGATAACTGTAAATCGAGCTAATTTGATCGATAGTACGATCCCCTGGATATTTGGCCGCAAGTACAACCGCTTCATGACGAACCACTGAATTATCTGGCTCCACTCTGGCGCTCAACGAATCCTTGAGTTCGCCTACTTTTTTGTCGGTAGTTCCTTCTGGTGTGCTGCCGCCTCCGGTAACCGGAAACGCCAGTATCTCGGTGTCAGATGGCGAGGATACGATGGGCACACCCGCTAGGTCAGGAGATGAGGTACGGGCCTGCTCAAACTGAGCAGAGGTATAGCTTGCTACATCGGCAGAAGTCTCATCAAAGACGAAAGGCACGTCTACAGCAACTCCTAAGCCTATACTAATGAGCATGATACCTAACAGGAGAATACCAAGATTAAACATCCTAGCCTCATTCTGTGGTGTGACACTGATCGCAATCATTGAAATAGTTGGCGACTCCGCTCTTCCAAACATTGTGATGCTCTTGATCTTATTATGCTATAGCCTTCCTATAGTGATCGTATTTTTATAATGAAGTATTGATAATTTTTGTAGGAGGAACATTATGGCCGAAAAAGAGATTGAGAAATTTTGACATCAAGGACAAGGATGGCAATGAGATGGGGATCTTTACGGAAAGCAGCCCCGCCAGGCGGCCCTGAAGGCAGCCAACCGGGGCTACACGGACATCAAACTCCGCGAGCGGGGCACGAAGAAGCTGCACATATTCACAGGCGAGAGGATACAGGTGGACAAGCCCAAGGGCGGGCCGGCCTGGATGCCTGACAAGATCTCCTAGATTCCCGTTGACCCATAACGAGCCCGGTAATGTTTAATTTTATATCCCTTGAAATTTTAAAAGGTTACCGCTTATTAGAGCGTTGATTCCTTGAAATTTCAAAAGTTTCTCGTTTATCGGA
>Ga0247841_10002142_pt1 | contig 40622 bp, 34 predicted proteins | sample LaCruzMarch2015__2_FD_192410 | JGI IMG/M metagenome (GOLD analysis project Ga0247841, IMG submission 192410) | Freshwater microbial communities from meromictic Lake La Cruz, Castile-La Mancha, Spain - LaCruzMarch2015_18m | ecosystem: Environmental > Aquatic > Freshwater > Lake | place: Spain...
TCTCAAAAGAGCCGGTCTCGACTATTGGAACGACATCAGCGTTGAAGAGATTGATGATCTCATGTCGTATCTCGAACAATCAGCATCCCCATTTTTCTTTTTCTCTTCAAAAGCAACAACACTCTATACAGAAATAAACTATGCCCATGATGCTCTACTGATTTTTGGTTCGGAAACGTCCGGATTAGATGAGGCCTTTTGGCAGAGATGGCCCGACAAATTTTATCGGATTCCTATGCGAAAGGAATCTCGATGCATCAACCTCTCCTGCACTGTTGCCATCGTCATCTATGAAGCTCTACGACAGCAGAAATGGCTCAATCATGAGAAGAGCGCGACCATTTACTGAATAGCAAAGACAAAACCACACTAATAATAAGAGACGTAGTCAAAGGGAGGTAGATTTTAGCCCCCCCCTTATGAATGACGAGATCACCCGGTAAATGACCGATCCATTGAAGATATGGGATCTCACTCTTCGTATGGAGAAAAAAGCCAATCCCCACGACTAACAAAATTAACAAGACAATCAGCCGCATCATATTCAGACAGCTGAGAGCATAAAATTCTTCACAGCATCGGCGTTTCTTAAACCGATCAGCCGGTTCACTTCTTTACCATTTTTAAAAAGAATGAGTGTGGGAACGGAGGAAATTTGAAATTCAGCTGCGGTTTTTTGTTCCGCATCAATATCGACTTTGGCAACGATTGCTTTTCCGTCCATTTCGGTCGCTAATTGTTCCAGAACCGGAGAAAGCATACGACAAGGGCCGCACCAATCAGCATGAAAATCAACCAGTGTCACGCCATTCGCAATCGCGCTCTTGAAGTTATCATCGGTTAGATGCTTGATTAATCCTTTGTCAGCCATGAAAATCCTCATTATTGAAGTATTTGATAGAATATTCCTGCCAGTCATTTTTTTCCCAGCAGTTCCTTGACGAGCTCTTTCCGCGACAGAGGGAAGGGCTCGTCATTAGTATACCTTGTGACAAAACCCCTCTCGATCATATAATTATCGCTTATTCTCTATGCGGCCATGGCGGAATTGGCAGACGCGCTAGATTCAGGTTCTAGTCGGGGCAACTCGGTGGATGTTCAAGTCATCTTGGCCGCATAAATCTTTAACGAATCAAATAATAAAAACTCTAAAAGATAGCAAACCTGGTTTCTTTAAAACCAGGTCTCCACAAAAGACAAGCCTACCTTGCAACACAAGCAACTAATAGCAGAACACCTAAAGCTAAAACCCCGACAAACGCCGCAAAACCGGCGGCTTCGTCCGAAGAAAGAGAAGAGTGATAAACGGGTGTATAAGGTGATGAGCATGAATCATAATAGGGATCAGACCAATCATAATAAGAAGGCCTGCTATTAATCCAAAAGCTTGAGGTCCTCCCTGCACAAGGAGTCGAACATGAGCTCCAGGATGAAGCTCTTCCACACATGGGCCTTACCGGCTGACTGCTAAAACAAGTTGTATTAGTAGTCCGGCTTCCACATGGTTGTGAAGCACATGAGACGCTCGGAGCAGAACATGTCTTAGGAGCCGCGCACATCCGCGGAGCGGGACATGTCGGTTGAACTCGACATACCATAAATTCTACCCAATTTAGAACGTTAACTTAAGCAAAAGCGGCTGCTAAAAAGGTTAGCCCGATTATACCGCACGCAATACTCGATACCGCATCGGAAGCAGGCGTCGAGTAGCATCGATTATATGATCTATTGTAGTAACGGCATGAATCATAGCTATCCCAATAACTTGGGCGAGTATTCCAGCAATTCGAACTTCTCCATGAATAAGGCGAACCAAAACCGAACGACCAACGAGACGAGTAACATGGGGTCGATGACACACATACGGGTTCACAAGGACGAAAGCATACCATAAAAAGCTCCACCAGCAGTTTTAAACACTAAAGCAGTTTAATGGAACATGAGTATAATAACAAGATTACATAAAAATAAAATAGACAAACTATTTGAAAAAGCCGGTTCTTGAGTCGCATTCGGTATAACTCAAGGAGGATCGCCGACAGCACCGTTATCAAGCCAATTTTTTAAAGCAATGATCGCATTCTCCGTTCTTTTGGTAATCCGCTCCATCGCTTCTTTTTTATCCAGCCCCTCAAACTCCCCCCATTCTATCGGAGATCCAAAAACACACCGAATGCGGCCATAGGGTCTAGGCAAACGAGAGCCCCTCTTCCATGCTTTATAGGCGCCATCGACATAAACGGGCAAAATCGTACAGCGAGCCTTGTAAACAAGAAATGCAAGCCCCCTTTCCAAAGGCTGGAGTTGGCCATCTAATGAACGGCTTCCCTCGGGAAAAAGAATTACTTTTTGTCCGGCATGTAATAGTTGAATAAGGACGCGAAACGTATGAGCATCTGAAGCGTCGCGAGATACGGGATGTGAATTTAAAGCGCGAATAATTTTACCGAAAATGGGAACTCGAAAAAGAGGTTCTCGCGCTAAAAAATGAACCTCTTCAGGATATGAAACCGAAATAACCGGCGGATCGAAATATGAAACATGATTAGACGCTATCACTGCAGCCCCCGGCCGAAAATGAACCTCTCCATAAACACGTAGCCGATAAAACAGCTTTAAAACAAAACGAAAGATCACAACAACAAATCGATATGAACCGTGCATCAAGCTGCTTTTTTTATTTTGCTTTGTTTTAGCATAAAGCTGAAGGATGCGATCGACAACTTCTTCTGCTTTTGAATCGGACGTATCAATCAAAATCGAATCATTTGCCTGACGTAAAGGGGAAATCGCACGCGTTGAGTCTTTGTAATCCCTCTCTTCAATTTCCCGCAAAATCTGCTCTTGGGAAAGCGTGTTGGCCAGATCGGGAAACTTCACCAGCAACTCACGGTAGCGTCTTTCAGCGCGAACTTCCGGCCGGGCAGTTAAAAATATTTTGAGCTCCGCCTCAGGAAACACCACCGTTCCCATATCGCGCCCTTCAAAAACGACGTTCATTTTATGGCCAAATCGTCGTTGAATCTTTACCATGGCCTGTCGAACAAAGGGATAAATGGAAATCTGAGAGGATAAATTAGAAATTTCCTGAACGCGAATTTTATGCGTAACATCGACGCCATTGACAAGATAATGCTTTTCCGCTGATCGATCTGTCTGAATATCAAATTGAAAATGCTCAATCAATCGACGAAGTCCGTCTTCATCTGAGGGGGAGATCTGTTCTTGCAAAGATTTCCAGGCAAAAGCACGGTACATGGCGCCTGTATCGAAGTAGACAAAGCCTAAACGTCGAGCCACCTCTTTCGCAACAGTTGACTTTCCTGTGCCCGATGGGCCATCAATTGCTATGATCATAATGTTGCAGCCCTTGCAACGATTAAATAAAAATAAATAATCGGGGCGTTAAAAAGGAGAGAATCAACGGCATCTAAAACCCCGCCAAGACCCGGTAATATATTGCTGTCTTTTTTATTTGCATCGCGCTTCAAGAGCGATTCCGATAAATCGCCAAATTGACCCACGCATCCCAAAACGATTCCTAAACAAATAAACTCAACGGGACGAAGATGAAAATGCAAAGAGAAAAATTTCTCGCCAAGAACATAAAAAAGAAAGCTGACTGAAATCGCACAGATCAAACCGAACACAGCTCCTTCAATTGTCTTCGCCGGGCTAATATGAGGAGCCAACTTTCGCCGTCCCCACAAACTACCCCCAAAATATGCTCCCATGTCGGTAACCTTGGTTACTGCCAATAAAAAAGCGACCCACATACGGCCATCATCTTTCATTGGAAGATAAAAAATCCCCAGCATCATCCCCAGAGGCAAAGCGATATAAAGAAGACCAAATGTTGAAACGGCAAGGTCGATAATCGCCCCGGTTTTTTCACGAAAATGAAGCGCAAATAAAACTAAAATCGCCAAGAGAAACATGGTAGGCGGAATCCATCCCAAATCAGATCGCTGCAATGAGACAAAAAACGAAACAGTTACTAATGCGCTTAGTGCAACAAGAGCCGGAGATTTTGGTTTTCCCCCTTTTGCTTTTGCAAACTGAGCATATTCCCAAGCTGCAATCGCAGACAGCGCGGCAAAAGTCAAACCAACAAAATATTGAGCGATTGTCTGCTTAGCGAAAATTAATAAAAAAATGCTTATACTAATCGAAATAAAAGAAACAATCGATCTTCGTTTAAGATCTTTCAACATACTTCATTCTCCTCCCAGCCGTCGCTGGCGCGCTTGAAATGCCAAAACTGCACGAAGTAGCTCCCGAGGAGTAAAAGCAGGCCAAAGCACATCAGTTACATAAAATTCAGAATATGAAATTTGCCACAAAAGAAAATTGCTGACACGCATTTCACCGCTCGTTCGGATTAAAAGATCGGGATCGCCCCATTGATTTGTGTCGAGAAATTGTGAAATAAATTGCTCTGTCAACTCGCCAGGCATAATTTTTTTTTCATCGTGACGAAGCAGAATCTGCCCAATCGCCCGGCGAATTTCATCCCGGCCGCCATAATTCAATGCCAAAACCAAGTTGATCTTGTGATTATTACAAGTCGCTTGACGGGTTCTATTCAAAGCTCGTTGGACTCTCAGGGGAAGCTGAGACAAATCACCAATAGCATCCAGCCGAATTCCTTCTTTCATCATCAGTTGTCTTTTGCGAACGAGGTAGAGTTCAAAAATTTTCATAATTGAGTCGACCTCGGTTTCCGATCGATTCCAATTCTCGGTCGAAAAAGCGTAGACCGTTAACGTTTGAACACCCAGAAGTATTGCCGCGCGAACGACATCGGTCAACACTTCCGCTCCTTCCCAATGCCCCCTTAAAGGACATAGGTTATTCAGCCTCGCCCAACGCCGATTTCCATCCATCATGATGGCAATATGGCGAGGTCCTTTTTCTCGATCGAATAAAGCGAGCTCTTCCGAAGAAAAAATTTCATTAACAGCGGCATCATCAACAATTCGATCTGAAATCGCGCTCATTTAAGTTCCTCTCCAAAGAAACGATCTAGCCAAAGAGTCTGATCCCGCCTGGGCCCGACAGAAATAAGACTGATATCGACTTCACATAGCTCTTCTATCCTGCGCACATATGCGCGAGCAGCGCGCGGGAGCGCACCATATGAACGGATCGCACCGATAGAACTTTTCCATCCATCCAGAGTCTCATAAATCGGCTGTACGGCAGCCAACTCCTCAATCGTTGCCGGAAAATTGCGTATCTTTTGGCTGCCGATTTGATATCCCACACATATTTTCAATTCATCGAGTTCATCCAGAATGTCCAGCTTCATAATAGCCAAAGAATCTGCCCCGTTTAAATGAATGGAATGCCTTAACATAGGAACGTCAAACCAGCCGAGACGGCGCTTGCGTCCGGTCGTTACGCCAATTTCACGCGCAGCAATGTGATCGGGGAAAAACTGTATTTCATCATGAGACAATTCAGTTGCAAACGGACCATTGCCCACCCGCGTAGTATAAGCCTTTGCCACCCCGACAACTCGATTAATATTTGCGGGGCCGACGCCTAGACCTGAGGGAATTCCGCCGGCAATCGTGCATGATGAAGTAACATAAGGATAAGTACCAAAAGTCACATCAAGCAAGGAGCCCTGAGCTCCCTCATATAGAATCTTTTCCCCATTTTGAGAGGCGCGATAGAGCATCTCCTCAACAGGCGCGATAAAAGGAAGGATCTCTGCGGCGTAAGTTCGATATTCAGTGAGAACATCCTCTATATCGAGAGGCGGCTGCCCGTACATCTTTACCAGTTCTCGATTTTTCAAATGCAATGTTTTAGCCAGTTTGTCCGCAAATGTGTCTTGATGAATAAGATCCGCAATCCGCAGTCCGACCCGTGCTGCCTTATCAATGTAGCAAGGGCCGATGCCTCTTTTTGTCGTGCCAATCGAATGAACTGTCTCGCTCAATTCGTCCAGAAGGCGATGATAGGGAAAGATAACATGCGCATACGGAGAGATAAAAAGACGATTTTTAAAATCGATTCCGTAGCGGCGCAAGGTCCCTAATTCTCCCAGTAATGATTTAAGATCAATTACCGTTCCCCCGCCGATATAGCATTTAGTGTGGGGATACAGAATACCCGATGGCAAAAGGTGAAAACGATATTCTTTGTCAGACACGACAACCGTGTGTCCCGCATTGTTACCGCCTTGAGCGCGGGCAATATGACCAGCAGACTCGGACAAAAGATCGATTACTTTTCCTTTTCCCTCATCTCCCCACTGCATTCCAACTACAGCAACCGCAGGCACACCCACCTCAAAAAAACTCAACCGATGATCATACCGAACGATTCCGTTCGCAGGAATCCTTTTTTAACGTTCTGCTTTTCTTTGAATTTTTTTTTCAATATGTTTGAAGCATTTTCAAGCGACCACGATTGGCCAGCCGAATTCATCGATACACCAAAATGGACAATGATTACGGAGATGGCCAAAGAAGTTTTAAAAGCGTTTCATTGAAAAACTCCTGATCAAGACTAAAAATCTGAATTTAGCTCAAATTTTAACCCCCTTTTCAAATTCAAATTCTAATAATTTAGCCACTCCTTGTCCGTCATGAATTTAATGACAAATTGTGTTTGCGGAATTTCTAGAAGTTATCTAACTGGTTTGATTGCAATGACGCCAATGCTTTCTCTTCCATCTAAACTGACGGAAGGAATCGTTCTTCTATCGACAAAGGTCATTTCTTCGATTTCAAATCCTGCACGTAGCAATGCAGCGCTCATGATTCGAAAATCGATGACATGCAAAAACAATGGAAGATTGGGCATTTGAGGACACAGAGAGGCGTAATCATCAATATGCCCTGGCCATGGGATTCCTTGAGATACCCGCTCTTCATAAATGGCAATGAAGTTTACGAGAGGTTTAATATAGGGAGAAGAACATACAATGAAGAGTTTTCCTCCAGGAATGAGCCAATGAAAGATTTTTTGTAATCCCGCATCGATTTCATCTCCTTTTAAAAAATGAAATACCATACGAACAGCGACAGCTCCAAGGCAATTGTCGATAAAATTGAGCGCATCGGGAAATCTGTCGCCATTTAAAAATAGGCGCGAATATTCTTTGATATCTGCATGTTTTCGTAAAACAAGTAAGTTTTCTACTCCGATATCTTCGGCGATGACAGTAACATTAGTCTCTTTTAACACTGCGAGTGAAATCGTCCCATATCCGGCTCCAATATCGAGAAGTGGGCCTTGGACTTCTTTACAATAATCGACACATTTTCTACTGATCGGATCTAAATAAACAACAGCGTATCCTCCACCTTGATTTAATACAGGAACTTGACCCGATTGAAGAATAGAAGGCATTTCTAATTTTTCTGAAATCAAGGTCAAGCTTTCATCCGTTGCAGGCACTCCGAACGGATGGCTAGAAAATGGAAGCTGTGTAGCAAAGCAGTTGATAGAGATCATCATAAACGCAAATAATGAACGTTTCATATGTTGCCGATAAATTTGAGAAATAAATGTAAATTCTTTTTTATTTTAAATCGACTAAATATTGGGTTATTAAACAGAGCGGTAAACGGATGACAAATAGCGGTGCGAGGCAAGAACAGATCGATGCAGAGCGGTCCATTTGATAACGGACGACCTATATTAGAAAAAAATAAACATTTTTGTATTTTAACCCTTTCCTGATTGTTTTCGGACTGCTTCTCGCGCTGTCAGCTATTTCTTGATTCCATCATGCCGAGCGCTTTCAATTCATAAATTTTGGACACGAGGCATTGACCCCTACCCTCCTATCCCCGACCAATACAAACCGTACCTTAAGGCGTGGGTTTTCAATGACCCGGATTATGGAAAAGGGATCTTGAAAAAAATAGAAGGGAAAAAATGATAAAAGGCGCGATAATTGACCCAAACAAGATCAACAGTAAAATTCACATAGGTTTAGCGAATCATTATGGATAAACAGAAAAAATGGCCCTTAGTGCTGATTTTATCGGTCATCGCACTAACAATCTACAATATCCTACCCACAATCTTTTATTACGCTCAACCGTTGAAATCCCAGGTGAGTGAAGAAGAAGGCATGAAGGTCGCCGTTTCCGTTGCCGACCGACTGAATACCATGGAAAAAGAAACAAACGACTGGCTCGATTCATACTGTAATCTACTCCAGATCAAACCTGCCTCCATTTCTCTCGACCAAAGCAATCCTCAATTAATCAAAGTCCATTTCAGTAAAACCGATGACGCAACCCGCCTGCGATCGTTTCTTCCCCGTGCAGGAGCTCTCATTCCATTCGTTCCCGCCCAGCTCTCGGTTCTTCCGGATGAAGCGAATTCCAAAACCGTAATCGTCCAGCGGCGCATTCCTTTTCATTTTGACACAACGGCCATCGACCAATCTTTTGCTTTCACTCCTAAATTGCTGGCGAATGGAAATTTATCGCCAACCTATAGCGATCTCATTATCGATCGCGCGGCAACAGTCGCAGCATCAGCGGCAGGCACCAGCGAAAGTGCTTTGCTTCTCCAAACCGTCCTGGCCCAGCCCCAAAACTCTGACGAATGGATTCTCAATCTCGCAGCTCAAATTAAAGAAATCTCTACACTGTTTAAGGGAAATGACGCCATTCAGGCTCGTTTTTGCGCTACATTGACGCAGGGAGTTTTTAAAAACCGAGCACAAAGCGTATCGCGATTGATCTCAACAATGGATACTCTGCGAGACCGCTTAAGACGCGAAAAAATTGAGCTGCAGCAAAAATCAACCGATGGCTTTCTCACTGAAGACAGAGCGCAAATTCTAAAAAATATTGAGAAAAAAGGGGCCAGCCTCGCAACAGCCGCCTCCTTCATCAAGAAACATTCGACCCATTTTGAATCCGGCCGAGAACCTTTAACGTATAAAATCGCTTTAGACGAACTGCGCAAAAAAACTTTAACCACTCCTACAAAGCCTCTCGCGCTCGATCTGCACACATTAAGCCCATTATTTAGCGCGTTGGTCATCGACTGGCAGCAAAACTCCATGTCCTTGATTCTCCAGCCCGACATTGTCAAATTGCGCGAAGAATGGACCGGAACGCAAAAAGAGCGGCTAGAGCAGCTCATCATTAATGAAATGGCACGCAACTCCCGCTTATCCGATGAGTCATGGTCTCCCGCACAGAAGGGATTTTCGCTTCAATTGCACCAACTTCCGGATGCACAAAGCTTTTTAATATTCAAACTCGCCACGCTCGCCAAACAGCAAGCCGGAACAATTAGCCAGCTTCTGCACACCCATTGGCATCCGAAGCATCCTGACTTGATCGCCGATCATTTCCCCATCGTCGATGCCGATTCTTTTAAAGCATTAGATCCTTTACAGAAAAAACTTTGCCTGGTTTTGTACGCTCCCGCTGCAGATGGCGCCCATGCGCCAAGAGAACTGAAAAAAGGATCGATCTATGTCGTTGCTAAAGGACTCGATCGAATATTAGCGCAAGCAAAACATGCACCCGATTCCGAAGAAACCCGATCCTTACAGACCGATTTTACCCAGCTTGCCAATCTCCTCCAGAGAAACGGCTTTCTCGGTTATCCGGGCTCCTCGATTTCTATGAGCCAAAATTTTGCCGGGGACTATGTTTTCGAACGTTCGGATGCGTTTGGAAATGCACTCGCTGCGACTCGCGAAGATTTTTATTCTAAAGGTTCCAAACGGTTTGCGGTTCTGGAATTTTCTGATATTGAACAGCGCGTTTTAACCCAAAACCGCATCGATACCCGCGTCCATGAAGATCTCTTGAAATGGAGAGATGAGTATGGTGCAGCTCAAGTGAGCCTGCAGCCCGCCGCTCGCTATGACGTTCCAAAGCCTACGAAAGGAGTCTTTTGGAATAACCTCTGTCTTTCATTTAAAAAATTAGTTCGCGGCGACGATCGAAAAATTATCCGCTGGGGTCTCGATCTCTCCGGTGGAAAGACCGTCCAGATTGAACTGCGCGACCAAAACAATCGTCTGGTGACAGATGAGTCCGATCTCAAACAAGGAATCAACGAGCTCTTCAATCGCGTCAACAAGATGGGCGTTTCCGAAGTGGCGATTCGCAGACTAGGCAACAATATTGTTCTCGATTTTCCAGGCTCGCAAGCACTATCGGCCGCCGAATTGGTGAAAGCGTCGTCGATGTATTTTCATGTCGTGAACGAGAAATTCTCAGTTGCGAATACCCAACTAGCCGATGTCGTAAATCGCTTTCTTCAGGAAGTCTGGAACGAAGCGGTCGTGATGAATCGCAAAGATCCCCAGAGTATCAATCGAATCGCCTGGAAACATCTGAATGGAGAAAGCACTGATCCCAATGCTGCACAACCGCAATCAGAAGCCGCACGGCTTCTCTATGAAAACGGCCTGAGGCTCCTTTCGCCAAACAATCCATTCTGTTCGAGTGCGGTCAATGATAGCGTCTCTAAAATTGTCGTCATGAGAGGCAAAGACTTCAGCGAATGGCACAACCAAACACATCCATTATTGTTTGTCTTTAGCAATTACGCTCTGGAAGGATCAAATCTTTCCAACATCCGTTCGGCGTATGACTCCTCCAAAGGCAATTTTTTGAGTTTTGAAGTCAAAGGCTCTGCAATCAATTGGGAGGGACAAAAAGCAAGTCCGCGCGATGAGCTTCATGCATGGACCTCGCAGTTCTCGGAAGAGCGGGTTGTCGGCACACCCAACGAATTGTTTTCTCGCGGACAAGGTTGGCGCATGGCCGTCATTCTCAATGAATCAGTGATTAGCGCTCCGACGTTGAGCTCCGCGCTGCGAGACAGCGCAATGATCACCGGTAATTTTTCTCAACGAGAAGTGAACCAACTCGCTTCAGATTTAAAAGCGGGCTCCCTGACTTTTACACCCCATATCTTGTCTGAAAAAAACGTGAGTCCGGAACTGGGCCAATCAGATCGAGAGAAGGGCATTATCGCCACCTTCGCGGCGCTTATTCTCGTAATCATTTGTATGTTGACCTACTACAGATTTTCCGGTCTCGTCGCGACAGTTGCCGTTCTATTGAACTTGCTCATCATGTGGGCCACATTGCAAAACCTTCACGCCACGCTCACTTTGGCCGGCATTGCAGGTGTGATTCTCACAGTCGCGATGGCGGTAGATGCCAACGTGCTTGTTTTCGAGCGGTTTAAAGAAGAATTTGCCATTTCAGGCCGCTTGGCAGCTTCGATTCTCGCTGCATACAAAAAAGCATTTAGCGCCATCTTGGACTCCAACGTTACGACAATTATTGCCGCATTAATCCTATTGAATTTTGACGCTGGTCCCATTAAGGGCTTTGCCATCACTTTAATCATCGGTATCGCATCGTCAATGTTTACCGCGCTTTTTATGACCCGTACATATTTCACAGCTTGGGTCCGTAATCCGGCTCATAAAACATTGACAATGATGAATTTGATTCGAACGACTTCTTACGATTTCCTCAAAAAAGCCAAATGGGCGTTTGGAGTCGCAGGGATAATCATTGTGGTGGGGGGCGCGTTATTTTTGTCCAATCGCGCAACAATCTTTGGAATGGATTTTACAGGCGGCTTTGCTCTCAATGTAGAAATCCAGCCAAAATCGGGTCTTTCTGAAAATTATGGAGCGGCCGTCGAAGAGGCTTTTCTCCAACAGGGATTGACAACGCATGACTTCCAAATCCGTGAACTCAATCCATCAAACAATTTACGCATCCTCTTTTCGACTAGCATGGAACAGAGCGGCAAACCATTTTTCGAGCTTAGCTCATCGCCAAAAGAGGGCAAGCATAATTCTTGCGTGGCATGGACCTTGCAAGCGCTCAAACAGAACGGCATTTCATTAACAAGAGCCAGCCTGGCGCAAGTCGATACGAATTGGACGGCGATGAGCGGGCAAATGTCGGAAAGCATGAGAAACAACGCTCTTTTCGGGCTCCTCATTGCATTTGCTTGTATTTTCATCTATATCGCGATTCGCTTCGAAGCCGCCTACGCTATGAGCGCCATCATCTGCGTATTGCACGACGTATTCATTTCGCTCGGTCTCATTGGAATTCTCTATTATTTTGGGATTCCGATTCAGATCGATTTGAATACAGTCGCGGCGCTCATGACGATTGTCGGATATTCTCTTAACGACACGATCATTGTCTTTGACCGGATCCGAGAAGAGGTTAAACTGATGCGTGGTCGGACAATGTCCGAAATTGTTAACCATGCGCTCAATGCCACACTGAGCCGAACATCCATCACTTCCCTGACAACGCTGCTCGTGCTGCTCGCGCTCATTACACTCGGCGGAGCATCCATTTTCAGTTTTGCAGCCGTGATGATTATCGGTGTCTTGTTTGGCACTCTTTCTTCATGGTTCATCGCAGCGCCTCTTCTGATTTTCTTTCAAACGAAGAGAGCGAAAAAAATTGAAGTGATTGAAGTTTGAAATCGACCCGCTGTGTTTCTCCTTGAAAGGAATTCACAGCGGGTATGACTTTTTTTAAAGAGAATCGCTGCGTTTGAAATTTTGTAGTCGGCAAAATAGTCGGGCTGTATAAGTTAAGTTAAATGAAAAAATAAACCATGAAGAAGCCCAGTGTCATCTTATGAGCCGCTATGGATATATCCGCCGCAAAATCCTGAGTTGATCGAATCGATTATTCGAGAATTCAACCTCCATCCGTCGACAGCGCAAATTTTTGTTTCGCGCGGTTTTAAAACATTGGAGGAAGTTCACGAATTTCTCTATGCGAAACTGCCCAACCTATTCGATCCTGATTTATTTCCGGAGATCGAGCAGGCAATCGAACGGGTTCTCGCAGCAATTAATCACAATGAAATGATTTTGATCTACGGAGACAACGACGTCGATGGAATTACCGCAGCGGCGCTTCTTACAGAATTTTTAAAAACCGTTGGAGCAAAAGTCCTTTTTTATGTCCCAAATCGCAATATTTTAAAAAAATATCTCATCGGGGATGCTCTTGAAGTTTCATTAAAAAACAATTGCAAGCTTCTCATCACTGTCGATTGCGGCATTACTGCAGCAAAAGAAATTCAAGAAGTCGTCAGCCACGGCATCGATGTGATCGTCACGGATCACCACGAACCCACATCCAAAATCCCACACTGTATTGCCACTCTCAATCCAAAACTGGTCAACAGTACCTATCCCAATCGCGATATCACCGGCGTTGGCGTCGCCTTCAAGCTGGCGCACGCCCTCACGAATCGCTTAATCGAACTGGAAATGATCAACCCCTCCAAGATCGATTTAAAAAACTACCTCGATTTGGTGGCGCTCGGAACGATTGCCGACATGGGTTCTCTCAAAGGAGAAAATCGCATTCTCGTTCGCTATGGTTTAAAGCAAATGCGTCGCATGAAGCGCGTCGGATTGACAAAGCTATTCCAGGTCTGCGACATTCATCCAGCAGAAATCACTCCGATCGATATTGCTTCGAAAGTAGCCCCCCGCTTAAATAGCCTCGGGCGAATTGCAGACCCAATCAAAGGCGTCGAATTGCTGCTGATCCGCGATCCGGATGACGCAGAAAAATTGGCGCAGGAACTCGATCTTTTCAATCTCGAGCGTCAAAAGATTGAACGCGAAGCCTCGGATAATATCGATGCATACATTGCCAGTCATCCCGAAATTCTATTAGACAAGGGGATCGTTCTTTATTCGGATCAATGGCACCCGGGCATTATCGCCATAATCACAGCACGAATTGCCAAGCAATACAATCGCCCCACCGTTATCATTTCGATCGAACAGGGCGTCGGCAAGGGATCCATTCGCACGATCCCTGAGTTTCCCCTTCTGCCCATTCTCAAGGAAAATGCCGATCTCTTAATCAATTACGGCGGACACGATTTCGCTGCCGGTATGACGATCAAAGAAGAAGATATCCCCGAATTCAAAAAAAGATTTTTAGCTCGAACGAACCGCCAATTGCATGAGCAAGACGTTGTCACAAAATTATATCTCGACGCTCAGGTTCAATTTAAAGACCTGACATTCGATTTCATGGAATCCTTGAATTTACTCGAACCATACGGAAATGAAAATCCTCCCCCCGTCTTCTACTGCGATGCAACTCAAATTTGGCCGCCTAAAGTCGTCGGAAAGCTCCATCTAAAGCTCTTTCTCGAACAAGGAGATAGGATGTTGGAAGGAATCGGATTTAATTTAGCCAATCGTAAAGATCAAATTCGACAGAAAAACGTACTATTACGAATCGCCTACACGCCGCAAGTAAATCTTTTCATGAATAAAGCGAGCATTCAGCTTCTTATCAAAGATTTCAAGATTTCGGAATAAGAAAAAAAATGTTTACCCCGCTCCAATTAAGGAAAGAGGCAAACATTTATGAGCTCTTATTAAATAACTTTTGGTCTTTTATTGAGATAATTTTCTTGGTAACCCTTGATATCATCAATATGAATCACCCATGCTGCCCCTTTACGAGAAGCTTTGAGTAGACCAACGCGAGTCGCATAATATATTTTTTGTGCTGGAACGCATAATAATTTTGCAGCTTGATTTACAGAAAAATATCCTTTGCAATTATCAAACAACAACTCACCGGCAAACATTGACTTTGTGCGAGAATATTTATTACGGCGATACTCATCTAGATCTTCTAAATGAATCGTCCAACGAGTCGCATCTTTTGTTGCTTTTAATTTTTTCTGCTTAATCGCTACATAGATAGCTTGACGTGTTACATTATTTATTCGAGCAGCTTCAGTAATTGAAACTACTTTCACAGGTTCTGTAACAGGCGTTTGTCCTAAATTCTGGTTCCATGCGGTTTGGTTATCCATGGTTCCCCCTTCCTCCATTTTAATTAATATTAGGTTTGCAATTATTAATAGTTTACCAAACACCAATATTAAATGATACTAAAAACGCCTTTTTATTAAATTCAAAGCATTTAATAACAACGTTATAATAAATTATAACATTTTTAATAATAAATAATCAACAAAAGGAACAAACAAAAAGTTTATGTGAATAATTAACTCTTTGACAACTAAATGCATCTTATTATAAGTTAGTAACTTAAATAAATGTATTGAGATTCGAAAAAAGATTCTGACAACCCGTCAAAAATACGACAGAGAAATATTAAGAGTCTCTCTAAGCATTTTTATCTCGATTCACACACCTCTTTTTCGCTATAGTTAATGTTTTGCACCGCTAGAAACGTAAATACCTATAAACTAGCCATCTACGAGGCTTTCATGAACCGTTTGTTCTTTTTGGGCTTATTTTTGATCTTGGCAATCGTCGCTGAATCAAAGCCTCCCCAAATCAGCCCCCGCGACGTCAAAATCAAGATTGAAGAAATCCTCAAATCTCACGCGGCTTATAAAAAACTCTCTCCGGAACTAATCGAAAGAATTTTAGCGAATTTCATTAATGAGCTAGACCCGACAAAATGTTACTTTTTGGAAGAAGAACTCGAGCAATGGATCCACCCTACCGAAGGGCTTCTCCAAACCATATTAGAAGGTTTCTCTCGATCCGATTTCTCCATATTTGATCAAATTCACTCTGTTTTAGAACTGGCAATCGCCAGGCGCGGAGAGATCGAAAATGAAATCGAAAAGCAATCGCTTCCCACCAATGTCAAAAGCGAAGAATTCAAAGAAATCTCTTTCGCCAAAACTCGCGAAGAGCTGGCAATCCGCTGTTTACGAGTCAAAGCGCTGCAAACTGAGATTGCCGAACGCTTAAACGAAGAAAGTCGAGATATTTTTTTACAACGAATCCAAAAAAGACGGATTAATCGAGAGACGGAATGGCTCGCCAATTCAGAAGACAAACAAAAACTCATTCTTTCCTATGTGATGAAAGCCACAGCAGAATCGCTCGATTCACATACGAATTACTTTACTCCCAGTGAAGCGAATCAGTTTATGATTCAGGTTCAGCAGCGTTTATTCGGCATCGGAGCCCAATTGCGTGACAATCTCGATGGTTTTTCTGTGATGCGCATCCTGGAAAACAGTCCGGCCAGCCAGAGCGCTAAACTGAAAATCAACGACAAAATTATCGCCGTCAATCATGAACCAATCGTTGGCCTCGACATTACCGAAGCGGTCGACTTAATCCGCGGAGAAAAGGGTACGCCAGTCGTGCTGACGATTCTACGTGAAACCGCTAAAGAGTCAAAGCAAACCGAAAAACTTGAAATCGAATTGATTCGCAATGAAGTTGTATTGGAAGAGAGCCGTTTGGAAACTCTGCTTGAACCCTTCGGTGATGGGGTCATCGCCCATTTGCGCCTCTTTTCTTTTTATCAAGACCCCAAAAGCTCTTCGACCGGAGACATTCGCAAAGCAATTGATAACCTCAAAAAAGACCATAAGCTCGTAGGAGTCATTTTAGATCTGCGCAGCAATGCGGGAGGCCTTTTGCCCCAAGCCGTTTCTGTGACCGGTCTTTTTATCAATAAGGGAATTGTGGTGTCAATCAAGGACAATAGCGGAAAATTACAGCATTTACGTGAAATCGAAGGGAGACCTGCCTGGGATGGCCCTCTCGTAGTATTGGTCAATCGTGCAAGCGCTTCAGCTGCCGAGATTGTCGCGCAGACCCTACAAGACTACGGACGAGCGATTCTTGTAGGCGACGACCATACATTCGGAAAGGGTACCTTTCAAACATTTACGCTGGACCCCATTAATAATCCCAAGGTCAACCCTCAAGGCGAATACAAAGTGACGCGCGGACGCTACTATACAGTGTCCGGAAAGAGTCCTCAGCTCGTCGGAGTGAAATCCGACATCGTGGTTCCGGGCCTCCTCTCCTATCTCGACATTGGAGAAAAGTTTGAGAAATTTCCCCTGGAAAACGACGAGATCGATCCTCATTTCGAAGACGATTTATCCGACATTTCTCCCTTCCATCGTCTCCAGCTGGGACCAATGTATCGATACAATTTACAGACTAAACTCATTACCTATGAGCCCTATATCGCCACTTTGCGAACCAATTCGCAAATGCGAATCGAAGCCAACAAAAACTACCAAAATTTTTTGAATGATTTGAAAAACAAGAACTTTGACTCTGAGCCGGTTGAATTATTTGGCCAAAGCGATCTACAGCAAACGGAAGCCTATAACATTGTCAAAGATTTAATTTTCCTGATGAATCGGCAGGAACAAACCTTTAAAATCGCTAGTTAAAAATAGAGGTAGCTGCAAAACTCGCTTTGCGAGTCAAATTCGATGATTTCAACGCCGGTTAGCGTTTCTCGCAAATCGACATATGCGATTAAGATATAAGCGATTTGCGAGAAATCCGAATCCGGCTAAGAAAGCGCGAATTTGACTCCGAATGGAGTTTTGCAACTACCTCAATGGACTAATCATATGTCAGTACGTGTTCGCATCGCACCATCTCCCACCGGCGATCCCCATGTCGGAACTGCCTATATCGCCCTATTCAATCTCATTTTTGCCAAGCATTTTAAAGGCAAGTTTATCTTGCGGATTGAAGACACCGACCAAGTACGCAGCAACCCTGAATATGAAAAAAATATTTACACCGCTCTCCATTGGTGCGGCATTCAATGGGATGAAGGACCCGATGTCGGCGGGCCCTATGGACCTTATCGACAATCCGAGCGAACGGAAATTTATCAAAAACATGCACAAATGCTCCTCGACCGAGGTATGGCCTATAAATGCTTTGCCACCCAGCAAGAGCTCGCGGAAATGCGTCAGACGGCGGCAAGTCAAGGCTTGCACATCGGCTACGATCGACGCTATCGCAACCTGAGTCCTGAAGAGGTGCGTGCAAAAGAAGAGGCCGGCCAACCTTTTGTTATCCGCCTCAAAATGCCTCTCAGCGGCGAATGCGTTTTTGACGACGCCGTCAAGGGCCGCATCACCTGCCCCTGGGCCGATATCGACGATCAAGTCCTACTGAAATCGGACGGATTCCCCACCTATCACCTCGCCGCCGTGGTCGATGACCATTTAATGAAAATCACCCACGTGATCCGCGGCGATGATTGGATGACCTCGTCGCCCAAACATGTCTATCTTTACGAAGCTTTTGGCTGGGAAGCGCCCATTTTCATGCATATGCCCCTGTTGCTCGGCAAAGATGGAAAAAAACTCTCCAAGCGCAAAAACCCTACCTCCATATTCTACTTCCGCGACAGTGGCTATCTGCCTGAAGCCCTCATCAATTTTTTTACCCTCATGGGCTACAGCATGCCCGATGAGCGGGAAAAATATACATTGGACGATATAATTAAAGAGTTCGATCCCAAACGAATTGGAACGTCCGGCGCATTTTTTGATATTCAAAAACTCGATTGGCTCAACCAAAAGTATATCATTGAAACAATCCCGGAAAATCAGCTCTGGAAACGGATTGAAGCGTGGGGATTTAATGACGATTTTCTCAATCGATTAATGCCCCTCATCCATGCGCGCCTAAAAACATTTGGCGATTTCATGAATCTGTGCGATTTCTTCTTTATCAATAACCTTCACTTGACGATTGAGCGGCTTCTACCTAAAAACACACTGCCTGAAGTCGCAAGTTCCATCTTGCAATGTTTGATCTGGAACCTCGACGAGAGAGAAGACTGGAGCGGAGCCTCCCTTGAAAAAGCGACTCATGAAGCGGCCGAATGCTTTGGCGTCCATCATAAGAAAGTGCTTATGCCGCTGCTTTTTGCCACGATAATGGGCAAAGATCATGGTCCCCCGCTCTATGATTCAGTGACTCTTTTAGGGAAAGATCGTACCCGGGTACGGATGATGCAGGCAATCGAGCTGCTCGGCGGCCTCTCGAATAAAAAGATCGATCACTTGAAAAAAGGATGGGAAAAGCGCAACTGCCGCGAGCTGACCGGCGATCAATCCAATTCTTGAGATGTCTCGGCAACTTCATTTTCTTGCAATGGTGATTGCGAGATAATATAGGGACGCTCAACTGAATTACTATTACCGCAGCCATGGCAAATCAACCCTACAAACACTGACAGAATGATTTTTTTCATGATCGTTTCCTTTTTTGGCTACTTTATAAGTTTAAAACCTCATTGTCCACTAAAAAAATGACTCTTTTTGATCGAAACAATCCCTTTTTTTCCTGCATCCGGAAGCGCGCTCTTCTCAGTCAAAAAGGATCAATAAAACAAACCTACCACCTCACACTTTCCTTGCAGGAATCTTCCATTACCTATCAACCTGGCGACTGCGCCGCCATATTGCCCTCCAACGCGCGAAAAGATGTCGATGCGATCATCCAACTTTTGCATTTAAAGGAAGAAGAAAACATCGACAACCGATCTCTGAGAGAATTTCTCACTCAAAAGGCAAACCTCCACAAACCCCATCCGGCGTTGATCCGAAAATACCTTGGCGAAAGCCCTACAGACCGACCCGAGTTCATCAAAAAAAGCACCCCGGCAGACTTGATTGCGCTCAAACGAAACACCATAATATCTTCCCAAGAGATCCCCCGTCTATTTCTCCCGTTGCTTCCTCGCTTTTATTCCATCGCTTCATCCCCGCTCATGTTTCCCCGGGAAATGGATTTACTGGTCTCCTTAGTGCAATATCAACTCGACGGTCATGAACACAAAGGGATCGCCTCGCGTTTTCTATGTGAAGATGCGCTCGTGGGAAAAACAGAGATCCCGCTTTATATCCAGCCTGCGCATCATTTCTTACTACCCGACGATCCAAATGCGGCGATCATCCTCGTCGGCGCCGGTACCGGACTAGCTCCCTATCGTGCTTTTATGCAACATCGCCTAGCAACGAACGCAAAGGGCCGCAGCTGGCTTTTTTTAGGAGAGCGAAACCGCGCAACAAATTTTTACTATCAAGATTTTTGGGAAGATCTGCAAAAACAAAACCGTCTGCGGCTTAGCCTCGCTTTTTCACGCGACAGCGAAGAAAAAATCTACGTTCAACACCGCATGTGGGAAGAGCGCAAAGATCTCTGGTCATGGATCAGGGATGGCGCCTATTTTTACGTATGCGGCGATGCCCACCACATGGCAAAAGAGGTCGAAGCCACCCTTCATCGCATTGCGATGAGCGAGGGAGGACTCAGCACTGAAGAAGCGCACCATTTCATCAAGAATTTGCGCGCCGAAAAGCGCTATCGTATGGATGTCTATTAAAATCGCCTAATCCGGCCATTCCACAGTAGACAGAACACAAAAGCACTGCAATCCGTCGCCGCAGCCAAAATCAGTCAAGCCATCTCCCGTCGTAGCGGTGATGCCCACTTGTTTTTCAGAAATCTTCATCACATGAGCTATTTTGCGGCGCATTGCAGGGATTTTCTCCTCAAAACGAGGACGTTTGCCTTCGATGCTCAATGCGGCATGAACGATTTTTTGTTTGCCAAGTGTTTGCAGAGCGCGTTCAAGATAAACTTGCGAATCGGTAATGCCATCTTTGCGACATAGATCAATCGCGATTCCTCCGAGAATGGGAACACAGCTCAAAGAGGTAATCGCATTGCAAAGGGCATGAAAAACAACATCTCCATCAGAATCAGCGTCCAAACCGGGAACTCCTTCGAAAATAACGCCGCCAAGAATGCAGGGCTTGGATGAATCCGCGCTTAAAAAGCGGTGGCTATCCTGTCCTATTCCCGTACGATTGAGCAAGATCCTCTCTAATTTGTTATCCATCTGACCTTTCCTGATAAGTTATTTATAGCGCGACAAAGCTCCCTGGATCTCCGAGATCACCTCTTCCACCCAGCCTTCATGAGAAATTTCCCGGCGAACTTCCTGGAAAATTTCTTTTTTTGCATCTTCGAGCGACTTTACTTTTTCCTTTCGATAAACAAGGATCCAAAAAAGAATCGACAACTTCAAATGCCCTCGGATCGATTTTTGAGTCTCTTTCAAAAAACGCTCAAAATCCGGCAGTTTTATTTCTTTTTTCTCATATGGTTTTGAGAAGAACAGAAAAACAAGACCTGCGCCCAGGGGAACAAAAGTAAAAAGCCACCAAACCCTTGAATTCAATGAAGCAAATCCAATGTCTTGAATTTGGCTGAGGAGTGCGACGGCAAAACAAAAACCGCATAGCACAAAAAAAAATGCGGCAAAAAGTAGCAAAATTTGATTTCTCATGTTCTGAATATTTACCACAAAAATAGAGTTTTGCAAGAGGCTTTTAACCTAGAAACGGCGAATGGGCCGAGCCAAGAAATGCAAGATTTTGATCCAGAATCGTTTTCAAGGGGGATCGAACATTCCCAAAAGGTGAAGACGATCCCCCTTGGAAACGATTCTGGATCAAAAAATTATGTTTCTCGGCCGGATCCAATCGCCGTTTTTAGGTTTAACCTATCCGGAAAAATGCTAGCCTGAAATACGAACATATCGACAATAAAAAATATCTGAATATGGATGGGAGCAGAATGGGCGATCTACTAAAAATTAAGGGCGGCAAGCCGCTGCAGGGGCAAATTAAAGCGGGCGGCGCCAAAAATGCGATGACAAAACTACTCGTCGCTTCTCTTCTTTCCGATAAGAAGTGCACATTTTACAACGTCCCGAACATTGGCGATGTCGAAATCACCGTGAATTTATGCCGCGAGATCGGCTCCGAAATCAATTGGGATAAAAAAAATCACACGCTCGATATTGTCACTCATGAATTGAAAACCTCCTATGTTCCCCAACGTTATTCCGGCTCCAATCGCATTCCGATTTTGATGATCGGAGCTTTGATGGGACGGACAGACGAAGATATCATCGTTCCGACCCTCGGCGGCGACATGCTAGGCTCGCGTCCGGTCGATCTCCATATTCATGCCTTACAAAAACTGGGCGCCAAGATTGAATACCGCGACATGAAAAAAGAGGGCGCCTATCTGGCGCACGCCCACCATGGACTCAAGGGCGCTGTCCTCTCTCTGAATTATCCTTCCGTCGGCGCAACAGAGAATACGATCCTGGCCGCCGTGCGCGCAAAAGGCACTACACTGATCAAAAATGCCGCCATCGAACCGGAAATTATCGATCTAATTTTATTTTTGCAAAAACTCGGCGCGAACATCATGGTCGATGTTGACCGAACCATCTGCATCCAGCATGCGAATCAATTTCATGAAGTGGAACATACGATCATGACCGATCGCAACGAAGTGGCTTCCTACGCCATGTGCGCGCTCAGCACAAAGGGCCGCGTCTTCATCGAAGGAGCCGAACATTTACAAATGATCGCCTTTCTCAATAAAATCCGCGAGATCGGCGGAGGCTTTAAGATCAAACAAAACGGCATCGAATTTTTCTATGATGGCAAATTAAAAGGCGGTGTCCACATTGAAACCGATGTTCATCCCGGCTTTATGACTGATTGGCAACAGCCTTTTGCCGTTCTTCTCACGCAGGCTAGCGGCACCTCCGTCATCCACGAAACCGTATATGAAAATCGCTTCGGCTACGCAACGACTCTAAAGGAAATGGGCGCCGACATTGAACTCTTTACCCAATGCCTCGGCGGCAAGAGCTGCCGCTTCGCATCGGGCGACCACCATCACAGTCTTGTCGTCAAAGGCCCCTCTACGCTGCATGGGAAAGAAATCACCATACCCGATTTGCGTGCAGGCTTTGCTTATGTCATGGCCGCTCTGCTCGCTCCCGAAATCAGCACAATTTCGAATGTCGAATATCTCGATCGAGGCTATGAAGATCTCGTCGGCAAGCTCATCGCCCTTGGTGCGGACATCACTCGGGTCTCGCAACCTAAAAAACATGTTGATAAAACCAAAAACGCCATACAAAATCTTCTAACCATCGACAAAACTCTCGCATCCGTTTAAAATGGATGCGTGAGTACTTCTTCTATTTGGCGCCAAATCCAACGGCAGAATTTTACGCGCCTCGATGCTTTGGCCACTTTTCTCGAACTGAGCTCTGAGCAGCGATCCCTATTATTGGAGGATCGCTCTGATTTTCCTATGAACCTGCCCCTTCGCCTCGCTCAAAAAATCACTAAACAAACCCTCGACGACCCGATTTTGCGACAATTCGTGCCACAAATTCATGAACGAGAAATTCCCGCGGATTTCACTGCGGATCCCGTTGGAGACCTCTCATCTCGACGCTGTCCCAAACTCTTACATAAATATCATGGCCGCGCGCTGCTCCTCGCCACTAGTGCCTGCGCCATGCATTGCCGCTATTGCTTTCGTCAAAATTTTCCCTATGAATCCTCATCATCCGACTTCTCCGAAGAGCTGCACGCCATCAAATCCGACGCCACCATTCAAGAAATCATTTTAAGCGGCGGCGATCCGCTCTCTTTATCCAACAATTCTCTTCAATCGCTTCTTACTTCTCTCGCCGACATTCCCCACCTGCGCCGAGTGCGCTTTCACACCCGCTTCCCCATCGGCATCCCCGAACGCATAGATGACGAGCTCATCGAGCTTCTCTCTACCCATCCCCAGCAAATTATTTTTGTCCTTCATATCAATCATCCACGTGAAATTGATCCGGATGTCCTACGCGCATTGAACCGAATTCAACGGCAGGGTATTCCCGTTTTATGCCAATCAGTACTACTGAAAGGAGTAAACGATGACGAAGAGACAATGCTGTCTTTGTGTGAAAAGCTAATCAATGCGGGGATTCTGCCCTATTATCTCCATCTTCTCGATCGAGTGAATGGAAGCGCCCATTTCGAAGTATCGAAAGAGCGTGGATGTCAGCTCATTAGCTATTTGCAAAATCATCTGTCGGGATATGGCATTCCCAAGCTGGCGCAAGAAATTGCAGGTGAGCCCGGAAAAACAATAATTTATTTACATTCGCTCGACAGTTTGCAGACCTAGGATCTCCAACCCCTGTTTGAGAATACGTGCGGCAGCCTGGCATAACAGCAAACGGCTGGCTTCTTCGGGAGTGCCCTCAACGCGGCAATCGCGATAGAAGGCATTGAATTTATCGGCAAGCTCATAGAGATAATCAGTCAGACGGTTAGGCAGAAGATCCCGAGCCATGAGCTCCAAAATCTCGCCGAAACGACGAATGTGCAGGCCCAAAGCGATCTCGGAAGGATGCTGCAGTAAGAGTTTACCGGAGATTTTATCTAAATCGACCTTTGTCTTGCGCTGAATGCCATTGATGCGAACATAGGCATATAAGAGAAATACCGCGGTATTTCCATCAAAGCGAAGCATCCGATCATAACTAAACACGTAATCTTTCAAACGATGGCTCGAAAGATCGGCATATTTGATTGCATCGATGCCAATCACCCGAGCGAGATGATCAATCTCCTCTTCGGCAGCATCCGGCAGACGCTCGCGAATCACCGCGCGGGCTCGATCGACGGCTTCCGTCAACAGATCCATGAGCTTTTCAGTCTCGCCGCTGCGCGTCTTGAATTTTTTCCCGTCAGGTCCCAAAACAACGCCAAATCCCACATGATCAACCTCAATGTGGGCCGGATCATACCATCCGGCGTTCTCCGCCGTTTTAAAAATCATTTGAAAATGCAGACTTTGACCGCTATCGACAACGTAAATGATCCGATCGGCTTTTTCAACAAAGAGACGATGGCGCAATGCGGCCAAATCCGTCGTATCGTAGTTGTAGCCGCCATCCGATTTTTGAATAATCACGGGAAGAGGCTCCCCTTCGCGGTTCGCAAACCCTTCCAGAAAGATACACTTCGCATTATCAGAAATCGTCACCAGGCCTTTTTTTTCAAGCTCATCAACGACATCTTTCAAAAGAGGATTATAAAAAGACTCCCCTCGCTCAATGAGCTTAACATCGAGAAGATCATAGATCTCTTGATGCGATTTTCGAGAGATTTCGCAGATAATTTTCCAGATGCGAATACTTTCGGAATCCCCCGATTGCAAGCGGACCACTTCAAGCTGGGAACGATTTTTAAACTCAGGATCTTGATCAAACTGTTTTTTCGCGTTTTTATACCATCCCATCAAAGATATGAGATCTGTTTTTTCCTCTCCGCGTAAAACGGCTTTCGCATGCTCTTTCATGTAAGTGATCAGCATGCCAAATTGCGTGCCCCAATCGCCGATATGATTGAGACGAAGCACTTCGCAACCGAGAAACTCAAACAGCCGGGATAAACACTCGCCAATAATTGTCGATCGAATATGCCCCACATGAAGCTCTTTAGCCACATTCGGCGAGGAAAAATCGATAACCACCTTTAAACGACGAGTGGGCAAAGAAGCGCCAAAATGCGAATCGGCCAAAACATGCTCGATTTCGTGAGAAAGGAATGAAGAGGAGAGAGTGATATTCAAAAACCCGGGACCGGCAATCTCGATCTTATCGCACATGGCGCGCGTCTTTTGATCAAGAGCCTTTTCAATTTCCTGAGCCACTGCACGGGGATTTTTCTTTACAATTTTAGCTAAGCGCAAAGCGCTATTGCATTGATAATGACCAAAACCCTCTTGTTGGCATGGAGCCATTTCAGCATGGCTCTCCGCTTCCGAAAGGTCATTAAAAGCGTGGCGAATCGCTTTTGTAAAGCTCGCTTGCAAAATGTTATGGAGCGTTTCCATACTCCTCCTGATCGTCGAAATTTATTCGATGATAGAATGAAACGTCGGAGAGATCAACCTTTTACCAATGCCATATTTGATCCTGTAGTCGCCCAGAGCAATCGCAGCCGCGTGAGTCGAGTCATTATTCTTCTCCGCGATATCATAAATTGCCAACAAGCAGTCATAGATTCGGTGCGTCTTGTTGCGAGAAAAAGTTGGATTATACCCCATCTCTTCCAGTTCCGCAGAAACATTCAACAACCCGCCTCCATTGATTACGAAATCAGGAGCATACAAAATACCGCGCTCTTTGAGAGCGACGCCATGAGAGTCGCGCAGCAATTGATTATTCGCGGCTCCGGCAATCGCCTTGCAGCGAAATTGAGGAATCGTCTGATCATTAATAACGCCGCCAAACGCGCAAGGTGAGAGAATATCGCACTCGACAGACAAAATCTGATCGGGAGAAACGATTTTTGCATCCGTGCGTTTCGCAATTTTTTGCGCCTTCGCTTCATCGATATCGGCGATAATGAGTCGAGCTCCCGCCCAAAAAAGATAATCGACGAGGTAAGCGCCAACACATCCCAATCCCTGCAGCGCGACAGTACGGCCTTCCAGAGAGTCGCTGCCAAATAATTTTTTCGCCGCCGATTGAATGCCGCGGAATACTCCCCAGGCTGTAAATGGACCGGGATCCCCGCTGCTTTTCGCCTGCGACAGACCAACGACATATTTTGTCGCGCGGCGGATGTTCTTGCAATCCTCCATAGTCGAGCCAACGTCTTCAGCGGCGATATAGTTGCCGCCCAGCCTTTCAATCGCATTGCCCATTGCAAACATCATCTCGGGAGTCTTTTGAGTCTTGGGATCGGCAATGATCACGCTTTTGCCGCCGCCGAAGCCGACTTCGGCAATAGCCGATTTGTAGGTCATTCCTTTGGACAGTCTAAGAACATCTTCCAATGCATCATTAAATGAAGCATAGGGACGAATGCGGACTCCGCCCAACGCTGGGCCTAGCGTAGTATCATGAATCGCAATGATCGCCGTGAGCTGCGCTTTTTTATCGGTAACCTTTACAACTTGCTCGTATCCTTTAATGGATAGCTGTTCAAGCTGAAGCGTGGATGCTTTTCGGCCTTCTTCAACCAGAGCAGCCAAACGTTGCTTAGAATCTTGATTTATTTCTTTTTCTAAGAGTTGGGGATTCATCAGGCAAATTACCTCTTTAAATTTGTGCCAAAACAATAACACGAAAGCAACAACAAATCAACTAATGAGATCCCGATAAAAAAATTTCATGATAAATTGAAGAGAACGAAAAGTCGCTCAGCCTGAAGATAACGCCTCAGCCGCTGTTAGGAAAACAGCGAATTGTTCATCTCTATCCTTGAATCTTAATTAGAACATCTTGTAGATTACTAACCTAAATTAGAGGAATTGGAACCCCCATGAGCAATGCTCTTACCGTTACTGATGAGCAAAAAAATGATTTGCTCAAGTTTCTCAAGAAAAACAAAACTGCGGATCTCATCACGATCTATTTGGCGTTCATTGAGGAAAAGTTCCATTTAAAACCTGTTCTTTACCCCCGCGATAAAACGATCTACCAAAGCTTGGACGATTTAATCGAAAAGCTGGAAAAAAATGGAAAGCTGTGGCGGGAAACCGAAATCACCATCCAGTTTGGCCAGCAAAGCGTCAACGAACAGACAAAGAAAATTTATATCTGCCCTTTTACCGGAAAAGTCTTTGGCGACAACACCCATCCTAATCCTCAAGACGCTATCTACGATTGGGTCTCAAAATGCCCCGAAAACAAAGAGCGGGTCGGCGGACTTCCCGTAAAAAGATTTTTCGTTTCCGAAGATCCGGATGTAATTAAAAATTACATCAGCGAGCGCAAAGCTTCCGTGAAAAAAGTGGTATATTCCTCTGCGATTACCGGCAAGCTGTTCAACAGCCGACAAGCCGTCGTCGAAGATTTCAAGAAAAATTACATCAAATTACTCACGATGATCGAAGTTCAAAACCAGAACCGTTATCAAATTGACGAAACGTTTTTACAATTCATTGAAAAACATTTAAACGAAGACAAAATTGCCGCTTTCGTCGAAGCTCTATCGAAACATCCTGAGTTCGATCACTATCTCTCAAAATGGGTCGAAAGCGAATAGAGACTAGGGAGTGTTTAAGAATTACTTAAACCGAGTGCCATAGGGATCGGTTTGAAAAATCGCGACGAGAGCCATATTGCTAGCTGGATACATCCTTGAAGGAACCGAAGCGACGCAAAAATTTGCTGTTGCGCTTTCAAAAACTCTCCCCCCCCGCTCACTGATCGCATTATCAGGCGATCTCGGATCGGGTAAAACCACATTTATGCAGGGGCTGATCCAAGGCTTCGGCGGATCACAGGCCATGGTACAAAGTCCAACGTTCGTCTATCTTCATCACTATCCGACAACGCCGCCTGTGTATCATTTCGACCTCTATCGTTTACGATCGATCGATGATTTTTATGCCATGGGCTTCGAAGAATATTTTGAAAAAGACGGGATCACCGCCATTGAATGGCCGGAGCGCATTGCTTCAATCCTTCCTTCTACGGCAATCAAAATTCAACTCTCCGTTGTTTCCGAAACGGCTCGCCGATTGGTGATCGAATGAAGGAATCAATACGCTACATCGCTTCTGCCTTGGAACCCAACTCCTGGCCTCGACTGCTCTCGCCGCAAGGAGACGCTCTACCCGAAATCGCATTAGCAGGGCGATCGAACGTCGGCAAATCAACCCTCATCAACGTCCTGGCGGGGCAAAAAGCTCTCGCAAAAATTTCTTCCACTCCGGGAAAAACACAGCGCCTGCAATTTTTTTGTTTTGATGAGCGCTGCATCCTCGTCGATCTACCCGGTTACGGCTATGCGCGGGCTCCGGAAAAACAGCGTCTCGAATGGTCGAATGCAATCGATCAATATTTGCATACCCGCACTTCTCTCAAGCTCATCTTGTTGCTGTTAGACATTCGTCGGACACCTACACCCGACGATCGAAATCTGCTATTGTGGGCAAATGAGCACCCGATCCAAATTTTGACGGTATTTACCAAAACCGACATGCTAAAACCCCTTGAATGCGAGCGGCAGAGAAGCCATGCGATTGCCTATCTCAGCCCCGATAAACCAATCGAGTCGATCAGCGTCCCCGATTCTCGTAAAAGACTCTGGTCCATTTTACTACGGTATCTATGAAACTAACCGACGAAATGTTTGTATGCATCGATTGCGAATCAACCGGTTTGGATACGGCACAGGATCGTATTGTCGAAATTGCCGTTGCCCGATTTACATTTGATCAGATTCTGCAAAGCTTTGAAACCCTCGTCGATCCGGAACGCGAAATCCCGCAAACTTCGCAAGACATTCACAATATCTCACAGGAGATGATCTTAGGAAAACCCAAAATCCGTGAAGTTCTTCCTAAAATTCTTGAGATGATCAGCAATCTCACCATCGTCGGACATGGAATCAACTTTGATATCGCTTTGATCGCAAATGAAGCGAAGCGAGCGCAGATCCCCACAAATATTCTCTCTCAACCCTACATTGATACGCTTCGCCTCGCCCGTCTCTATGGTGAAAGCCCCGTCAACTCTCTGGAGCGTTTGCGCCAGCACTTCAACATCGAATCCGAGGGCGCCCATCGCGCGATGAGCGATGTTATAGTAAATATTGAAGTTTTCAAATACCTCTCAAAGAACTATCAAACCTCCGATCAAATTCAAAAAATTCTTCAAAAACCAATTAAATTTAAAATTATGCCTCTCGGCAAACACAAAGGACGGCGATTCGACGAAATCCCCCTTGAATATCTTCTTTGGGCTGAAAGAAAAGATTTTGATCAGGATTTAATGTTTTCCATTCGCTCCGAAATCAAAAATCGGCGCAAAGGCGGAGGTTTCGATCAATCTGCCAATCCATTTACCATATTGTAAAAATTTCACAGATTTTATCTCAAATTTTTATCAGAACATATTAAAAATCATCGAAATAATTACAAAACAGTTCTCTTGATTATAATTAGATAACACACTATAATCATACGAAACAAATTAATCATAAAAGAGGTGTTAAATGGCAGGTTTAATTTCAACAACAATTAATGGTCTTTCAAAGATTAATCCTTTTAAATCAAAACCGGAACCGGTGAAAAAAAAACCTTCGTTTATCGATTGGATTAAAAACCATAAAGTGGAAACGATTGGTATGGCTGCCACGGCAGTATTAACCACAGCATTGGTTGCTACCGCGATTGCTACTTGCGTATTATCATGTGGAACATCCGGATTGATCGCATGCGCTGTCCTGGGAGCCGGTGCAACGGTAGCGGGCGGCGGTACCGCGGTTGGTCATTTTGCAACCAACACTTTCGTTCCGATAAAAGAAAAAGAAAAACCCCGTGAATGGAGCCTTGCCGCAAAAATCGCGGGAGCAACTGCAAGCGTGGTACTGGTCGGCGGCGCGACGCTTGGCGCGTTAATTTTTTACCCCTAATTATACGTCATTCCAAAATAAAAAGAACCTATCCATCAAAGTTTGATGAATAGGTTCTTTTTTATTAAATAGACAGCATTTAAGCAAACATTTTATTCTATCTACAAAATCAATCATGACTAGCTATAATAATAAAAAAACATTTCAAATAATCTGATCGCGCAAATTTAATAACATAACTTTTTACCAATTATCAGTAATTAATTCTGGTTGATTATTTCAGTTAATTAAACTACAATTAATCACGAAACAGAAAAATAACGGAGGGTAATAAAATGTCTCATTCAATACACAACAGTTTACAAGCTGCCGGAAACTGGATAAAAAACCATAAATTAGAAATTGGCTTGGGAGTTGCGACGACAGCTCTTGCGGTTGCCGCAATCGCAGCCACAGTCTTAACCGCCGGAACGGCTGCTGCCGCTTTCGGAGGCATCGGAGTTGGTGCCATGCTCGGAGCCGGCGCTGGAGCTACAGGTATGGTTACGATTGGCGTAGGATTAACAAATCGCCATTTTGAGAAACTTGAAGCCGCCAAAGCAATATCAGACGCTGAAAAGCGTAGAAATCATAGATGGTATCAAAATGCAGTCAATGTGGTAGGAATCTCCGCAACAATCGCCCTGGGAGTCGCAACTCCACTGCTAATGTATCTATAATATCCAATTCTACAAATAAACGGGGCGGGATGAACTTCCGCCTCTTTTTTTTCATCAGAGCCTGTCAATAAATGGGTAAATAATTATAGTCCTCTTTAAAAGGGCTTGTCATGAAACTGCGATTATCTCAACTACCTGTTCGCAATCAGCGCGTATTAATGCGCGTCGATTTTAATGTCCCCCTCAAAGACGATGGCTCCATCCTGGACGATTCGCGCATCTTGGGTGCGCTGCCATCCATTCGCTACGTTCTCGAACAGGGCGGATCTCTGATTTTAATGAGCCATCTCGGACGACCCAAAGGAGCGATTGATCCAAAAGCCACGCTCTCTCCCTGCGCAGAGCGCCTGTCAGCTTTGCTCCAACGCCCCGTCATCATGGCTCCCGATTGCGTCGGAGAGGCGGTTGATTCCCTCGCACAACATCTCAAGAGCGGCTCGGTTTTGATGCTTGAGAATTTACGCTTCCACGTCGGCGAAGAAGAGCCGGCCAATGAACCGGGGTTTGTCGAGGGACTGGCGCGCCTGGGCGATGTCTACGTCAATGATGCTTTCGGAACCGCCCACCGAGCTCACGCCTCGACCGCCCTCATCGCCCGCTTTTTTCCCAACAAAGCCGCGATGGGCTTTCTGATCGAAAAGGAACTCGCCAACCTGGAACCTCTGCTGAAAAACCCAAAACGTCCTTTTTATGCAATCATCGGTGGAGCTAAAGTCGCATCGAAAGCCGGAATTGTCAAAAACCTATTGGATAAGCTCGATGCATTATTCATCGGGGGAGGAATGGCCTTTCCATTTATGGCCGCTCAAAAGATTTCAATCGGCCGCTCCCTCTGTTTAGAAACAGATATTCCCATAGCGAAAGAAATCATTGATATGGCTCAACAAAAGGGAGTTCAGCTTCACCTGCCTCTGGATATCGTTGCCAAATCAGAAGGAGCTCCAAATACTGTTTTTACTTCCGGCCTACCCGCTGGCTGGGCCGGAATGGACATTGGCCCGAAAACCGTACAGGCGTGGAAAAAAGAATTTCATAATGCCGCAACAATTTATTGGAATGGTCCGGTTGGCGTCTATGAACAGCCCCCATTCGATCAGGGTACGCTCGGAATCGCTACAGCCCTTGCCAAATGCTCAGGAATACACACCATCGTCGGAGGAGGAGATTCCATTGCCGCCATCCAACAAATGGGTTTAGCGCCCTATTTTACCCATCTATCCACCGGCGGCGGCGCCTCATTAGAATTTCTTGAATATGGCCATCTCCCTGGAATTGATGCATTAAGCAACGCCGTTTCTTGACGTTTACTTAATTTATGAGAAACCCCTATAATCAAAGCAGAATTGTAGAAGTATTTTACTTGGAGGGTGCGTATAATTTTCTTTTTTTGACGGCTCTGCCGCAAAATGAAGAAATATACGATCCTAAGACACATTCACAATTCTTTTTTTAGGGAGTATGACGGCCCAACCACAAGCTGAATTTGGCAAATGGCGCTCCTTCTTTTGGCCAATCTATCGATTTGAGCTAAAGAAGTTCATACCGATGCTTGCCATTTTCTTTTTGATCTCATTCAACTATAACCTGCTGCGCGCCTTCAAAGACTCCCTGATCGTCACAGCCAAAGATTCCGGGGCGGAGGCGATTCCATTCATAAAAGTCTGGGTGATTCTGCCCATGGCCATTTTATTGACATTTATCTTTACCCGATTGGCCAACCGCTTCACGCGAGAAAAAGTTTTTTACATCATGATGACCGGTTTCGTAAGCTTTTTCTTCATTTTTGCATTTATCCTTTACCCCGCCAGAGAGTTCCTGCACCCCCACGATCTCGCCGATAAACTACAGCTGATCCTTCCTTCCGGCTGCCGAGGTTTGATCGCTCTCTTCCGCAACTGGACATTCACTCTTTTTTATACGATGTCCGAACTATGGAGCACAGCCATTCTCACCGTCCTGTTTTGGGGTTTTGCCAACGAAGTAACCTCAGTTCAGGAAGCGCGGCGATTTTACGGCATTTTAGCGACCGGCGCGAATATCGCACAAATCTGCTCTGGACAGGTTTCCATCTTTCTGTCTCAAAAACTGTTTATCCCCCAGCTCCCCTATGGCAAGGAATCTTGGGAACAGTCCATTTTATTTTTAAATTGCGCTGTGATTGCCAGCGGCGTTTTGTCGATCATCCTTTTTCGTTGGCTGAACAAACATGTCATACTTCCCCACGAACGCATCCAGGAGCAAACACAGAAGAGCGAAAAGATCAAAATGTCGATGCGGAAAAACTTTGCGTATCTAGCCAAATCAAAATATTTGCTCTGCATCGCCCTGATCGTATTGACTTACAATGTCGCCGTTAACCTGATCGAAATTGTCTGGAAAAACCAGATCAAACTCGTTTACCCCGATCCAGGCATGTATAATGCGTATATGGGCGAGGTGCTCACTGTCACAGGTATCATTGCTACAGTCGTATCGATTTTGCTCACCACAAACATTATCCGCCGCTTTTCCTGGACATATAGTGCATTGATTCCACCGGTCATCACCCTGATAACGGGAGCTTTCTTTTTCTTCTTCACCGTCTTTCCCAATATAAATTTGATGGGTATCACCGCATTTTTAAGCGTCTCCCCGCTCTATCTCAGCGTGACCTTCGGCTCGCTGCAGAACTGCTTAACCCGCGCTTCCAAATATACCCTTTACGATGCGACAAAAGAGCTAGCCTTCATTCCGCTCAGCAAAGAATCGAAGCTCAAGGGCAAAGCGGCGATCGACGGCGTCGGCTCGCGGCTCGGCAAATCAGGCGGATCGGTCATCCATCAAGGCTTCTTAATCCTCTTTACGACACTTGCTGTCAGCACGCCCTACATTGCCATCGTCTTCGTGGGCGTCGTCGTAATTTGGATCATGTCGGTCGTTTCGTTAGGCAAACAATTTGATGAACTGGTAACGAGCAAAACCAAACTCGATATTCCCGAACCGGAAGCCAAGGAACCCTCTCCTACCCTTTCTCAACCGTAAAAAAATTATTACAACACCTTCATTTGATATGACGGGAATTTCATTTGTCTGGTATAAGCTTTGTGAAAAAAGTGAAGAAGAACGGCTCCTTGTTAACCATTTCAAATAGTTTATCTTTTATTCGCGCTCCGCTTGCTTTTTTATTTTTGCAAGAAAGCATCACCCTTCGTCTTCTAGCGATTCTCCTGGCGATGATCACTGACAGCATCGATGGCTATGTAGCCAGACGCAGCTGCTCAACAAGCCGATTTGGAGCGATTCTCGATCCGGCCATGGATAAATTTTTTGTCTATTTTGCATTGGCCGTATTTTACTTGGAGGGTCGAATGACCCCGCTAGAAATGTCTGCCATGCTTTCACGCGACTTTTTCCTGATTTTATATGGATTATTGCTGGCAATGTGCGGGCGATGGCGCGATATTGAATTCCGAGCGATCCGTTGGGGCAAAGTCACAACCTCTTTGCAATTCATCGTCTTAATCGGACTCACTCTGCAAATATCTATCCCATGGATAATCTACGCATCCTTCCTCGTCATGGGACTTCTCGCGTTTCTCGAACTCATGCAGGTTATGAATCCATTTTTAAAATCTTCTCAAAAAATTTAGGCACCGCCATCGGCATGCTTGCGCCCGCACCAAGAACCAACTCGTAAATCTTGAGCAGGAGATCTTGCTTAATCTGCAAAAACTCATCTAATTCAGTAGTGAGTGTATAAGCTTTGATTTCGATATCAATCGATGCGATGCAAAATGAGGTCATATTGACATAGATCGGCTGGCTTTGATCGATCCCGGGATAAGCGATCAAAAGCTGGCGGATTTTCTCAACAAGAATCGGTATAATCTTGGCATCTTCGTAGCGAACTCCAATCAATTCCTCAATTCGCCGATGAGTCATACGAGATTGATTGATCATTACCTCGGTTGAAAACATCGAATTAGGGATAAAAATAGGCTTTTTTTGCAAATCACGAACAGAGGTGAAATACCAGCCGATCTCCTCAATTTGACCGAGAATTTTTTTCCCGGGCAGTTCAATCATCTCATTCACGGTAAATGGACGAGTCAGATGGATCATTAGGCCGCCGAAGAAATTTGCAATCACCTCTTTGCTTGCGAAACCGGCGGCGGCGGCGCCAATACCCCCGAAAGCAATTAACGGCATCACATCGAGTCCGAAAATCTGCAAAATGATGAGCAAACTGATAAAGACCACGATAAAGGAAAAAACTTTTCCCATGATTTGAATGGAATGCGTATCCAAATCGAGCTTACCCTGGAGTTGCCGCGCTGCAATCGATCGTTGAAAAGTCTTTTTCCAGCGCAGAAAAATCCAAGCCAAACAGCCAATGATTGATGCATTTCGTACCGTTGAAAAATTCAACGAAGCTTTTTCGACGCCCAGGTGCGGGAGAGCGAGTGAAATCAAAAAGGCAACAAATAATATCCATAATAAAGATTGCATAGGCGCGAGAAAAACATAATCGAGGTGCGCTTGCCAATCATGCTCATTGTAATGAGCGCGGCGCTTGAAATGTAAAATGAACTGCTTAAAGAAAACGTTGAGTGTGAGAATCAGCAGCAAAAAAGCGCCAAGCTTCACAAGCCATATATAATCGGAAAAGAGAGTAAGCCAAGTTAGATTCATAATTTAGACCGTTGCATATTTCATAATTTTAAAAAAGCATAGCATAAAGAGGTAAATGCAAAACGAGGCAAAATTCGGTATATGCAAGAAATGACTTTTACAGAATTTCATTGCCAGTATACTCTTAAAAGATCCCAGTATATTACAAACATTTCGATCATTCAGGTAAGAATTGTATGGAAATTCAAAACGAATCAATTTTTGTCTCGGCCCTGCGTGGATTTTGCCGCAGCCTGTTTATCCTGCTCGGCATCTTCACCGCTATCTTTATTGCCGTTTTAGCGTTTTCTGCCTTCCAATCCCCTTATCAATCGGAAGAAAAAACCTCCTTGCAACTCTTACCCGACCTCAACGGCAAAAAAGCTCTCGTTTCACTTACAGCACCGGTAATCTTGCGAGTGAACATCAAAGGCATGATCGGTGAACCTGAACATTTAGACACAGATGTCATGCAATCGATTCTTTTGGACTCCCGAGAAGGTCTATTCCAGCACGACCGCGTCAAAGCCGTTCTACTCTATTTTGATACACCCGGAGGAACCGTCGTCGACTCCGACAACATCTACCGCCTCCTGTTGAGCTACAAGAAAAAATTTAACGTTCCCGTGTTTGGCTATATCAATGGACTTTGCGCTTCAGGGGGAATGTATATCGCGTCTGCGGCTGACCGCCTTTATTGCGGACATAGCGGCATCGTCGGTTCCGTCGGCATTATTTTTGGACCCTTTTTCAATATCTCCGATGCAATTGCCAAGATTGGAGTTCAGGCGCGAGTGCTCACTGACGGAATTGACAAAGATATGATGAGCCCGCTTCGACCCTGGAAACCAGACGAAGATGAGGTGTTCAAAAAAGTGATGTCCCATTTTTATCAACAATTTGTCGATGTCGTGGCAGCCGGCCGGCCGCGTTTGAGCCGAACCAAGCTCGTTGAAGAATACGGAGCGAAAGTATTTGATGGCCCGACCGCCGAGCAGCTCGGCTACGTCGATGTGGCCGACAGCGATTACGAAACGGCTCTGGCGGATTTGATGAAAGAAGCGAAAATCGATTCCACCAAACCCTATCAAGTCGTGGAGCTCCGGCCCAAGGGCAATCTCTGGGCAAACCTGGTGCAAGGAAAATCTCCGCTTTTCAACGGACGCATCGAGCATAAACTGCAGCTTGGCTCCGACGATGCCGGTTTCATCAAGGATCAATTTGCCTATCTCTATCGGCCGCATGGATAAAATATTCATCATCGACGCCGTCAACTATCTCTTTCGTTCCTATTACGCCATCGGGCCCATGACGAACGATCAGGGAGAGTCGACAAATGCCGTGTACGGTTTTATCCGATCGGTTCAGAAACTGATTAAGGATTTTGCTCCCACACACCTCGTCGCCGTTTTCGATGGCCCCGACAATAAAAAGGCGCGGCAGGCCGTCTATGCCGAATACAAAATGCACCGCAAGGGAGCTCCGGAAGATCTCTTCGTGCAATTTGACCACACCTATGAATTTTGCTCCCTGGCCGGCATCCCCGTTTTGTGCATTGAGGGCGTCGAAGCCGATGACACCATGGCCAGCGTGGCCGTCTGGGCAAAAAAAAAGGACGCAAAAGTTTTTCTCTGCTCCAGCGATAAAGATCTTCTTCAGCTCATCGATGACCAAACATTCATGATCCAGTCGCATAAAGACAATTTGGTCATTGATGCAAATAAAGTGGTCGATCTCTATGGCGTCAGACCCGATCAAATGCTCGATTTGCTCGCGATCATGGGCGATGCGTCCGACAACATTCCCGGCCTCGAAGGATTCGGCCCCAAGACCGCGGCCTCGCTCTTACAGGAGTTTGGGAACCTCGATGAGATTTTGGCTCATCCCGAGCGAGTGAAAGGCGAGAAAAAACAAGAGATTTTGCGCACCCAAAAAGAAACAGCCCTGATGAGCCGCGAGCTCGCCACGCTCAACATGCAAGTCGAAATTCCTCAAGAACCCGATTACTATCGAATCAAGGAAACCGACCCAAACAAACTCGCTGAATTTTATCACAAAATGAAGTTCCTCACTCTGCTTCGCGACATGGGCAAAACCGAAACGCCCCAAAAACCAACAGCCAAGACAGGAAAGCGCTATACCACCCAACATGACTACGTCCTCGTCGACAGCGAAGCCGATTTAAAAGCGCTATTTAACGAACTTTTACAAAAAAAAGAAATTGGCATCGACACCGAAACGACCGACATTCGCCCAATGGTCGCCGAACTGGTCGGTATTGGTTTTTGTTATGAGCCGGGCCAGGCCGCCTATATTCCCTGCAACGGGAACTTGGGCCCTCTCAAAGTTCTCTGTTCTCTGCATGATTTTTTTAATCGCTATACCGGCGGCGTTTTTGGCCACAATCTCAAATACGACTGGCATGTATTGCAAAATGCGGGGATTAATCTGAAAAAGATCTCCTTCGACACCATCCTCGCATCCTATCTTCTCAACGCGCAAAACCGCCGGCACAATCTCGACGAACTCACCTTGGAAAAGTTCAACAAGATCAAGATCCCCATTACCGATCTCATCGGCAAAGGCAAACAGCTGCGAACCATGCGCGAGGTTCCCATTGAACAGGTTCAAAATTATTGCTGCGAAGATGTCGACTATACGGCGCGGCTGAAAGAATTATTCGAAGAAGAGCTAAAAGACACCAAGCTCGATCGATTACTCCATGATGTCGAAATTCCATTGCTCACCATCCTCGGCAAAATGGAGCGAAAGGGCATTTTTCTCGATCGCGAAAAACTGAACGTGTACGGCAAAGAGCTGGAAAAAGAAATCATTCTTCTCAAAGAACAGATCTTTCAGGAAATCGGCGAAGAGTTCAACCTCAACTCACCCCAGCAATTAAGCAAGATCCTGTTTGAAAAACTGGAAATGCAGATGCCGGGCAAAAAACGCTCAGGCACTTCCACAAGCGCCGATGTACTGGAAGCTCTGGCCGAACAATATCCCGTAGCCAGCCTCATTCTCAAGTACCGAACGCTCGAAAAAATGCGCTCGACCTACATTGAGTCCCTGCCCGATGAGATCAACGCAAAAACGGGGCGCATCCACTGCACATTTAATCAATCGACCACAGCCACCGGCCGTCTCTCGTGCCAAGACCCGAATTTGCAAAATATTCCTATTCGCGGACCGCAGGGACACCGCATCCGCGAATGCTTTTTGCCCGAAAAGCAGGGCTGGAGCTTTGTCGGCGGGGATTACTCGCAAATTGAGCTGCGCTTATTAGCGCATTTTAGCGAAGATCCCGAGCTGATCAAGGCATTTCAAAATGGAGAAGACATCCACGCCTATACCGCATCTCTTGTCTTTGATGTTCCCTTAGACCGGGTAACCTCTGAAATGCGCTCGCAAGCCAAAGCGGTCAACTTCGGGATTTTGTATGGCCAGGGCCCCTACAGTCTATCCAAACAAACCGGCTTTTCATTTGCGCAGGCCTCTGAGTTTATCAAGAAATATTTTGAGCGATATCCCCGCGTGGCGGATTATATAGAAAATTGTAAAGCGGCTGTGCGCAAAACGGGCATTGCAAAGACGCTCACGGGCCGTCAGCGCCCCATACCCGAAATCGACAACAAGAACCCGATGGTCCGATCCGCAGCAGAACGCCTCGCCGTAAATACGCCTCTGCAAGGCACCGCGGCTGACCTGATCAAGATGGCCATGATCGAAATCGACCGCTCGATCGACCATTTGCGCCTGAAAGGGGAAATGATCCTTCAAATTCATGACGAATTAATTTTTGAAGTTCCCGATGGGGAGATTTTGCATTTTGAAAAAATGGTAAAAGAAAAAATGGAAAGTGTTTTTCAGCTCCATGTTCCCATCGAAGTCTCCATCTCCGTTGGCAAAAATTGGGGCGAATGTTAAAGTTAAAAAGAATTGCGATCACAGGTGGGATAGCAAGCGGTAAGACGTCCGTTTGCCGGGTTTTTCAAGAACTCGGAGCCTTTGTAGTCAACGCAGATGCGATTGTCCACGAATTGCTCTCCCCCAATACCAAACTTAGTCAGCAAGTCATACGCCTCCTCGGTAACGATATTCTCATAGATGGGAATCTGAGCCGGCGAGTGATTGCGGATAAAGTTTTCATGGACCCGGAAGCATTACATGCCCTTGAGAAGTTGCTGCATCCTGCAGTACTCCACAAGATCGAAGAACTATACCAAGCGGCTTGCCATCATGGCTTGTACACTGCTTTTGTCGTCGAATCACCGTTATTATTTGAAATTGGTCAGGACAAATTCTACGATGTGGTCATTGCTGTTGCCGCAGATGAAACAGCGAGCCGCGAGCGGTTTTGCAAAGCCGGTTTTAATCCTGAGGAATATGAACGCCGTATGAAACGACAACTTCCTCCTCAAGAGAAGGCGCGCCGCGCCGATTATGTGATTAACAATAATGGATCGCTCGACAACTTACGCGAGCAAGTCATCGAGTTCAACAACCAACAAATCGTTTAGAGGTCATCTTTCATGAATCATGAACAGCAACAGCCGCCGGTCGAACAGAATTTAGAAAACCCACGTCCACCCACTGGTTATGAAACCGTCACCAAGATCTCTGATCTTCAGAGGATGAATATTGACCAATTACAAGGCTATGCGCGCAGCATTGGTTTGAAGCACACAGCTTCATTGACCAAATCGCAAGTAGTCTTCGAAGTCGTCAAGACCATTTCAGACCGACCCAATGAAATGCTATACGGCGAAGGCGTTCTCGAAATTCTTCCCGATGGCTTTGGCTTTTTACGTTCGCCCAACTACAACTATCTTCCTTCGGCCGAAGATATTTATGTCTCGCCAGCTCAAATCCGCCGATTCGACCTCCGCAAAGGCGACACACTCTATGGATCCATCCGCGCGCCAAAAGATAAAGAAAAATATTTTGCCATGCTGAAAGTGGATCGGATCAACAACAAAACCTTTGAACAGACGCGCGACCGCCTGCTCTTTGAGAACTTGACACCGCTCTATCCCGAAAAACGCCTCGTAATGGAAACGGCGAGAGAAAAATTGTCAATGCGCGTTCTCGATCTCGCCGCACCAATTGGCAAAGGGCAGCGGGGCTTGATCGTTTCTCCTCCCAAATCAGGTAAAACCGTACTGCTGCAGAACATCGCGAACGCAA
>Ga0247841_10002143_pt1 | contig 40615 bp, 42 predicted proteins | sample LaCruzMarch2015__2_FD_192410 | JGI IMG/M metagenome (GOLD analysis project Ga0247841, IMG submission 192410) | Freshwater microbial communities from meromictic Lake La Cruz, Castile-La Mancha, Spain - LaCruzMarch2015_18m | ecosystem: Environmental > Aquatic > Freshwater > Lake | place: Spain...
CCTCTGAAGTTGAAAAAGCATATTCTATGATTGATAGAGCTATTTCGCTTGTTGCCAAAGAGTTGAAGCTTGTTGCATGAAAATAAAAACGTGAATTTTATTTACGTTTTTGAAGAGTTAAAACATAATAGATTTGAAAGATTCAGGATGGAGAATAATCTTGAATCATATGTAACTGGAAGAGTTGTTTCAGAACATAAAGAACGTTATATTGTTTGGACCGTTGAAAGAATATTCGAAGCAGAGATTACTGGAAATTTGCGTTACACAGCAAAAAGTCGAGTGGATTTTCCTGCCGTTGGAGATTGGGTCGCTATGCAAACTTATGAATCAGACTTGGCGATTATTCATGCCATTTTTCCTCGTTACTCCTCGATTAAAAGGCAAGCAGTAGACCAGACAACAGAGATACAATTAATTGCTACAAATATTGATTATGCATTTCTGGTTCAAGCGGTTGATAGGGATTTCAATATCAATCGATTAGAACGGTATCTAACAATATGTAATGCCTCAAAGATTAAACCAATAATCGTACTTAGCAAAATTGACTTAATTGATGATCAGAAGTTAAATTTGTATGTTAATAGCTTACATGCTCGTATTAAAGACGTTCCAATAATTGAAATAAGTAATGAAACTCAAAATGGATATGATGTAATTAACTCATACATAGTAAAAGGACAAACATATTGTTTGCTTGGCTCTTCTGGAGTTGGGAAATCCACTTTGCTAAATAATTTGACAGGTAAGGTGATTATGAGAACTGATTTAATTAGCAAGAGCACAAATAAGGGAAGACATGTAACAAGCCACAGAGAATTAATTGTTCTAGACAATGGTGGTATTTTGATTGATAATCCAGGAATGAAAGAGGTGGGAATTGCAAATGCAGATGCTGGATTGTTACAAACATTCAACATCATTCATCTCATTTCTAAAGATTGCAGATTTCTGGATTGTACTCATACTCAAGAGTCAGGATGTGCCGTATTAAAGGCTGTAAAAAGTGGTGAGATTGATAGTAAGTTATATGAGAATTTTCTGAAACTACAAAAGGAAATGGTTTACTTTGAATCATCTACTGATGAAAAGCGTAAGAAGGATAAAGATTTTGGGAAAATGATAAAGAGTTACAAAAAGGAATTTAATTCAAAAAAGCATTGCCTATAACTGGTAGTTAGGGAGCAGTTATAGGCAACCTTAGAACGGGATCAAGTTAAAATGATAGGTCCTAAAGATGACGTGATAAGGTATCGTTTGCAGCGTGCCAAGGGTACACTTGAAGATGCAAAGTTATTGGCAGATAATCAGAGATGGAATTCTGCAATTAACCGGTTGTATTATCTGCTGTACCATAGGTTACCAATCAGGTGCATACTCACCTTTGCTCTACACGCGCCTTAACCATCCTTAAGCTGTAAGAGTAAAAAGAATCTCCAGTTTGACTCTATATCCAAAATATGGTCACATAAAAATGTAAAAAACTATCAAATCGTTAATCAAGAGTTAGACAAGAAGAATTGGGACTTAAGATGTATAAGTTAATCCACAATAAACCAATGAAATACATTGGTTCCCAACGTCCTGGCTACCCGTTAGGGAACATGCAAGAGTGGCACCATTTAGGTTCATCTGAATTGAAAACAAAGAAAGAATGCGATATCTAAAACTTACGATCCTTTTACTAACTGTATGTATGATTGCTGAATCTTCGAATAGGATTTATTTTCTCCATGGATATGCAGGTCCAGGATTTGAGATGATGAAGATTCTTAAAGCGGTGGAGAAAGAGGGATATGATTGTACGTTGTTCAAATACCGGAGTATGGTGAGGGATGTTGATTCAGTGGGGCTTGATTTGATAAAAAGGATTCAGTTGGATCGTGCCGATACGATTTCATTCGTAACCCATTCGATGGGTGCTCTGGTCGTAAGGTCAATTTATGAACATTTGGATTCCTTGCCTGATTTCCCCATAATCAAGCGAATTGTAATGATTGCTCCGCCAAATAACGGCACGAAAGTGGCCGACTTTTATTATAAAAGTCATTTCCTAAGACACATACTTGGTTCCAACTTAAAAAACCTGACGACCGATTCCATCTCTGGTGCCGGTAGATATCCGATTCCTACCTGTGAGGTTGGGCTGATAACTGGGAGTTTCGTTGGGAGTAAGAAACTGAATTTGTTTCTAGATGCTGATAACGATGGCATGGTTGTTCCTGAGCAAGCCAAATTGGGGATAGAGAAGGATAGTATTTCAATCAAGTCCTGGCATTTTGGATTATTATACGACAAGAGAGTCATAAATTATGTGATTTCATTTTTGAAGTGGGGAAAATTCACAGCAAGAAGGACTTGATAGCGAACTTTCTATCGATTTCAATCTAGAGAACCATTTGGTAAAGTTAAAAGCTAACATGGATTTGAAGACAAGGGTTAAAGAATAATCTCCAAAGATATCATCCAACATTTATGCCCGATGGATGATTTGAATTGCTGATACTTGCTCATAATTAGACATTTGAGGTAATAAAATTAAAAAAATCACTTTCGCTAATACCATCTTGAGCGCAGTAAACTGCGACCTTTGGTCGAGCATATATACTTTTCTGCAATTGGATTTAAAAGAATGAAGAAGTTTGCAATAATCACTGGTTTACTATCTGGTTTTTTATTCGGGATTGCAACACCATTGAGTAAGATGTTGCTTGCCGGATTAAATTCATTTCAGTTGGCTGGATTGTTATACCTTGGAGCAACATTGGCAATGATACCCTTTATTGTGAAGCAGGGACGTCAGATTAAGATGCTATTCAAATCTGGCAGTAAAATTAAGACGCTTGGAATTATCTTTTTTGGAGGATTCTTAGGACCTCTACTTCTTATGGTCGGACTAAATTCTGCAAATGCAGCATCCGTTTCTATTTGGCTAAACATGGAACTTGTCGCAACTGCAATTCTAGGTGTGATGATTTTCAAGGACTCCATTGATAAATTTACTTGGATTGGGGTAATATTAACTGTTATTGCTGGACTTATAACGTCCTTAGGGGAAGGAGTAAGTGGAATAACCTCTGCATTGCTGATCACTGCTGCTTGTTTTTGCTGGGGGATTGATAATCACCTTACTGCATTGACTGATGGTGCATCTCCGCAAGCCGTAACGTTTGTAAAAGGGATTGTCGCAGGTTCAGTAAACTTTGGTATTGGTTGTGTGATGTCTGGCTATTCGATTCAGTTTGCGAATGTCTCTACAGCATTAATTGTTGGGGCATTTTCATATGGAATCAGCATAGTCCTTTACGTTACTTCTGCACAGAACATTGGTGCGACTAGAGGGCAGATATTATTTTCAACGGCTCCATTATGGGGTGTGATTTTGTCTTATGTGTTCCTCAAGGAATATGTTCAATGGGAGCATCTTATTTCTATTGTGCTGTTGATAATTGCAGTAGTAATGACTAGTGTGCTGACTCACAGACATCAACATATACATTTCGCTCTTGAACATATTCATATCCATAGACATGTTGATGGGCATCATGACCACGAACATGCAGATGGTGATTTAATAAGAGATAAATGGCACATTCATAGTCATATACATGATGCTACCACACACGAGCATTCACATTATCCAGATTTGCATCATAGACATAAACACAGATAATCAAACAAAGGCAGCAGCTAATTTCAGCAAAGCTAAAGGCTGTCACTAAAACGATTACGCATTCGTTCCGCCCAAGGTCTGGCTGCACGTTAGCGGAAAGGATAGAAAACATTAGTAATCATTAGGTTATAATAAATAATGTCTTCCGCTACTGGTAATTACATCAGAGAAGTAACTGAAAATCTCAGTAGATAACAGATTCGAATATGAAGGACGATAGTATTGATAATCTTACTTTAAATGGACATACTTGTGACAAATGACAAAGCATTAGATTGGTTGTTGAATACGGAGAATCCATCTCTAAGATATCGCGTAATGACAGAATTATTAGATATACCTGTCATTAATTCGGAGATTGTTGATTTAAAGAATTTAATTCCAAATTCCCCTCAAGTGTTGCAGATTTTTGCAAAAATGCATCCTGATGGATATTGGCTTCAACAAAATGAAACCACTAAACGATTCGTTGGTGATGATGTTGAATATGGCAGTTATGCAACAACTCACTTTTGTTTGTCATATCTGTCAGAGCTCGGATTAACGAAGGATAATAGTTTGGTGGCAAAAGCTGCTGAACGATACCTGAGTTTACAAAAGAACGATGGGGATTGGTTTCTACATATGTCCTGTTTGTATGGTTATAATGTTCGAACTTTCGTAAGATTAGGATACAGAGATGATTTTCGGATTCAGAAAGCGATTGACTTAATGCTTCAAACCAACCGGTTAGACAATGGCTATCTATGCGATATGCATGAGAAAAAAACCAACAAGAAAAAGAGTTGTTATCGTGGCACTACCAAAGTCTTATTAGCATTTTCTGAACTACCTGAATATTGGAACCATCCCCGATGTATCTCATTGATTGATTATTTCTTAGACCGAGAAGGGATATTTCAGCGGAATGATCATAGTCGATATGTCAACAAAGATATTTTCGCTAACTCATTTCCTTCAGGCTGGTATGCAAATCTGTGGGAAGTTCTTTATTCATTAAGCAAGATGGGTTATGCCAAAGATGTTAGATTGAAAAGAGCATGGGATTTATTGGATAGAAATTTGGATTCTGACGGAAGATTGAAATTGGACTGGACTCCCACAAAGTGTATATGGAAGATTGGGAAAAAAGAGGTTACGAATGAATGGCTAACGTTTTATATTCTTTTAGCCAAGAAATATAGAGAGAGGGAAAAGTCAAATCCTGATATTAAAAAGTGACTAATAAAGACGGTACCAAATATTTCTTTATTAGGAAACAGTCCTTCAAATTCCATACTTGCAGATACGTATTCTTCCGGTAGAGGTAGTATATCTGGTGAGGCACTTTCGGATGAAACTGTTTATAACGTTATACGTTTTGTAATTTCTAGAAAATAAATTTATTGCATTTTGTAACTCACTTTGCCAAAATCATTGAAATACTTTTTAGATTTTTGATATTTCTTTTTATAAAAGATTTCAAAAAATCATGATTGGCACATCAATGCATCAGTTGATAATTCATATATTTAGCGATAATAATATCACGCAATTATTGATTAACACTCATCAACATGGAAAACAGATCACTTTTAAAATCAATTATTTTAGGATCATCGTTATTGATTGGCCTAAGTATGTTAGGTCTTTTTACATTTAAAGGACTAAAAACATTTAGCGATAAAGACCGCGTAGTAGCTGTAAAGGGACTTGCTGAGATGAAGATGAAGGCAATATCTGCCAATATCGTTTTGGATTTCTCATTTTCAGGAGATAATTTATTGGACATTATTAAGCAGAATGACATCAAGAAGAATGCTATTATTGCATATTTAATGAGTGTCAGTTACAATAAAAATGAAATTAAGATTAGTAATGTTGAGATAACTGATAGAGAAAAATACTACGATACCCGTTGGGAAAATGGACGGCAGGTGCAGGAAAAAATTGATAGATATACCATAAAACAAAGTCTAACTTTCAAATCGAGAGACGTAAAAACAACTGAAGACAAGAAATCTCAAATCGAATTGGATTTAATAAGTAAAGGTCTAACGTCTAACATATCTACAAACTATACTTTCCCCGAGTTAAACTCAATTAAACCTCAATTGATAGCCGAAAGTACAAAAAATGCACGTATCGCAGGTGAACAGTTTGCCAATGATTCGAAAGCAAAGTTAGGCAAAATCAAAACTGCTTCTCAAGGACAAATAACTATTGTTGGGAAGTATTATTATGAAGATGAAACTAGCGAAGCCAGTGAGAAACCTGAAGATCCTTCTTTCCAAAAGGCTAGAGTCGTAAGTACAATTGTTTTCTTCTTAGAATAAAAAAACGCCCATAACAGCACCTAAGCCACAGCAGGCCAATGCTTCACTTTAAGCCCTTCGCGCCATAGCCACCCGTTAAGTCAAATTTTAGACTCGTACTTTGTAGCATGTTGCAAATTATCAAGACAGAGATTCAGAGAGTTGCAGATTTCCGGACGGAATATTTAAATTCGCTGCCTGAGTTTCAAGAATTATACCTTGAGATGATGGTTGAGGAGTCAGATTATTATCTGCTGACGAACAATCAATATGACCTTGGTTATTTCATTAAGACAAAGTCAAAGATTCTGGTCGAGTTTTACTTGGTTGATGAGCAAATACCAATTTGCGGATGTGCATATGATAATGTTGGATCAAAAAAGACTTTGGAGAAAAATGGATTTGTTAGTAAATATAAGTTGGTCGAATTTGAAATCAAAGAAAAAAACGTGACATTACATCAGCTAAGCTAAAGGCAATCAATCAGGCGATAACACCTTCGTTCGTCCGTGGTCTAACTACCCGTATGCGGCAAGCATAAAACGCTTATTTTTGGGTTCCTTCGATTTGATAACTAAATTAAGAAATACAAAACTTCATCATACAAGCAATTGAGAACGAAGTTATTCATCGTTATGAGCAATTAAAGAACAAAACTATGAGCGAAAAAATTTACACAGAGAAAAATGGTGAATATTTAAAAAACAATCCTACTTGGCATGTTGAGGATTCGCCATGGAAAGCAAAACAAATTCTCAGAATGTTAAGCCGTAATCAACTAAGTCCAAAATCAATTGCAGAAGTTGGCTGTGGTGCTGGTGAAATATTAAATCAATTACATTTGTCAATGCCAAACGATGTAAGTTTTACAGGATATGATATTTCAAGTGATGCAATAAGTCTTGCTAAGCAAAGAGAGAAAGAAAGATTAGAATTTAAGCAAGAAAATTTTTTGGAGACAAATGCAAAATTTGATTTGTTGCTAATGATAGATGTTTTTGAACATATTGATGATTATTTAGGTTTCTTGAAATTGTGTAGAAACAAAGCAAAAAATACGATATTTCATATTCCTTTAAATATTTCTGTTCAGGCAATATTGAGAAATAAACTACTATTAGAACGAAATTCTTTCGGTCATTTGCATTATTTTACGAAGGAAACAGCGATTGCGACATTGGTTGATTCTGGATATGATGTTGTTGATTTCTTTTATACAGCAAGTTCATTGGATTTGCCAAGAACAAAACTGAAATCAAAAATTGCTTTTTTACCAAGGAAAGTAATGTTTAAAACAAATCAGGATCTTGCTGCAACTATATTGGGAGGATTTTCCTTAATGGTTCTGACAAAATAAAGGAATTACCCCGGGGCAAGCCTCGAGGTATCTTAAGAAAGATTACCACAAATTGAGTTGATGAGCCACATGCGAGTAAAGGTGTACGCGTCCCTTGCTACCCGTTTGCGGCAAGCATAAAAGCGCACATTCGTAGTTTAGTCGGTAAATTCATAGTTAGAAATGCGTAGAATAATTTGATGTGCTTAGAAAGTTCATTATCAGACACCTGATTCGTCAGTCATTTCGACAGAGATGACTTAGTTCATGGATTGGGTAAACGCCAAAATGGACTTGGAACCAGTAATTTTAAGCCCCCTATACGGAAGTGGTTTTTTTAATAAAGGGATGAAAATGAGGGAAGAAATAATAATAACAAACCTGCCAGCCCAAATAAATCTGAGGCTGATTTGAATCATTCAGTGAACCTTAATAACAAATCTATGCAAAGCAAACTATCGAAATTCAGAGTAGGGATCTTGTTTCCCTTCCTTTTTTTATTTGTTTTTAATTCCTGTAAAAAGGATGAAGAAGAGGTTACACCCGTTTTAACTCAGGAACAGAAATGGACTTTGGAGGTATTCTCGGCTATGGAAGTTATTTATTTATGGAATGATGCGTTACCTGACACTATTGATGCATTAAAATATCCCACAGCCGAAAAAGCGCTTATGTACCTTTCAAGTTTAAAGATAAATCCAGAGACAGGGCAGGCTATTGATAACTATAGCTTTTTAGATAAGATCGGCAATTTAAGTGGTGAAATAATACAAGGAACTTCCAGTGGAGATTATGGCTTTATGGTAACTGCTGCATATAATTCTTCAAACGAGGTATCTTTTTATGTGACCTATGTCTACAATAACTCACCGGCAGGTGTGGCAGGAGTAGCACGTACCTATGAAATTGTAAGTGTCAATGGTAGCGATGCGGTTCACCCCAAGGTTACAAGTGATGGTTATCTAGTTCCTACTTCAACAGGTTACACCAATATTGTGAATGCTCTTTTTTCCTCCAGTACGGCTTCTTTTGGATTTAAAAGGCCCGATGGATCTGCTTTCACCACTTCCCTAAATGCGGGTTCCTATACTATAAACAGCGTGTTGTACGATGCTGTACTGAAGGTAGGAACAAAGAACGTTGGATATGTAGTCTTTAATCAGTTCTTAGGTGAAAGTGCACAAACGGAGCTGACAAGTATCATCGAGAATTTTCAAGCCAACGATGTTATGGACATAATTGTTGACCTGCGCTATAATGGTGGTGGATCTGTAGAAACCTGTGAGAAACTAAGTAGTCTGCTTGCTCCTTCGGATGCAAATGGTAAAATGATGTATACTTATAAAATGAATGCGGACTTAACGCAATACGCTATCAGTCAGAATGAAAATTTCACTGTCAATTTTGCCAAATCAAACACTTTTCAGCCTACGGCAATCTATTTTATTGTGAGTGGTGGTAGTGCGTCTGCATCCGAGTTGCTTATAAATAATTTGCTGCCCTATTATATAAACAATTTATTTTTAATTGGTCAGACTACTTATGGTAAACCCTGTGGTTTCTGGTCCACGCCTATTGGATATACCGGAGAACAAACAACTACTAAAGAAGGATATGATCTTTACGCTGTTTCGTTCGAAACGGTAAATGCAAATATGGAAGGCGGCTATTATTCCGGAATGACTCCTGGAACTTCTAAATATCCCGGGGTATTAGCCTACGACTCTTTCTGGTTGCCTTGGGGAGATATGAATGATGCTTGTCTGGCACAGGCTGTCAACCACATTTCAGGAGGATCGTTTATAGCCTCCTCTAAGCAACCGAGATTGAAATCCGTAAATGTAACCCCGATCTCCACCATTGAGCGTCGATTCAAAGGTATGATAGATTTTCGGAAACAGTTGAAGTAGATACTCCTGCGATATGAAGTATTAATAAAACCTTGTTGGCAATGAATAGTTTCGGGCTGCAAGCATGGAAATGAGCATCCCTGGATCGTCAGTGATAATTCCGTCTACACCCCAGTCGATCAGTTTTGAGACTAGCTCGGTATTAAAAATAGTTCCGCTGTGTTCGGGCCAAGTCCAAACGACAACTTTCAGGCCAAGGCTATGGGCTTCATCCAGCGTTGCTTTAGTGAGCTCAACATCTTCAGGCTCCCAACAACTCCCACCCAAATCTTTGATCATCTGAGGAATCGAATACTGGTGATCTTTAACGAGGACTCCTCCTGTCCACAATCCTGCGATGGCTGGATCAGGATCACTGAAACTGTAGGGGCAATTCGGTTCATTGTCCCATTCAGTCAGATATGCAGTCTTTATGAGCGGATTCAATTTTTGAAGTTCGTACAGACACCTCCAGTCAAACGACTGGATCTCACAATTGCCTTCGATTTTTTCCTCCTTGAGTATCTTTGAAAGTGCGCTGGCAAACTCGGCTGGGGTGAACGTCCAATCGGGATGTTCCGGATCTGTTTTAAATTCTATCTGGAAGCCTACCTGTTTGTTCGTTTTGCTGTTCACATATCGGATGGCTTCACGCAAGGTAGGCATGCGTATTCCATCCATTCCCATTTGGGCAGGAAAGAATTTACTGTAGGCACTGGATGTGTCCATGCGTCCAACATCGTATTTTCTGATATCATCCCAGGATAATGAATTCACAAGCTTTCGCTCGGTTATGAATTTTCCATCTGTTCCCCTCACAATATCAGGATTGAGCCTGATGTCATGCGATACAATCACTTCGCCTTCTTTTGACATGACGATATCCATATCCACCCAATCCGTCCCAATGGCTAAACCAGTCGTGTAACCCGGTATTGTATTTTCCGGCGCATAGCTTCTTGCTCCGCGATGCGCATATACCTCAACCTTTCCAACCGTTGTAGGAGGAACTGGATCTTCATTTACTTTTTCACAACCCATCAGGAACAATGAAAACAAACTGCCTGGTAGAAGCAGAAATAAGAAATGCGCTTTTTGCTTTTTCATGGGATTCGGTATTAATAGAAAATGCACCTAAAACCTTTATCAGAGAATTCTTATATAGTGTAAAGATATACTATTTACGGAATAACGCACGATAGCACAAACCAAACCGGGTGTTGTATCGGATAATAGCTAGGATATGTCTACATTTGTATTGATTCGTTTTAAAAGTGTCCTTTCAATTCTAATATTAAAAAAGTTATATGGAAAAGAATGAAACTCGTGGCATTATGCCATTACTCTTTGTAGGCGTTTTAATGGGCGCTTTAGACATCTCGATTGTTGGTCCGGCAATTCCATCCATTGAGAAATTGTTGAAAATCAGCACTCAATACTCCAGTTGGATATTCTCGATTTATGTGCTTTTCAATTTGGTTGGGATCTCCTTATTTGCAAGATTATCAGACATTTATGGACGAAGAAAAATATACATCATCTCCATCTTGATTTTTGCCTTTGGATCGTTGGTTGTTGCGATAACGAATTCCTACCAATACCTTCTGATAGGCAGAGCCATTCAGGGTTTTGGTGCTAGTGGCATCTTTCCAGTTGCTTCAGCCGTAATTGGTGATTTATATCCGAAAGAAAAGCGGGGGCAGTTGCTGGGTTTGTTGGGTGCTGTATTTGGTATTGCCTTTATGATTGGACCTTTAATGGCAGGCATCATTTTAAATTATTTTTCATGGAATGTGTTGTTCCTCATTAATTTGCCTATTTCTGCCGGGTTGGTTTACTATAGTGCCAAACTTCTACCCAATTACATCGTTTCCAATTCGGCCAAAATTGATTGGAAAGGAATCATTTTTCTTGGACTGTTTTTGGCTGGATTTACATTTAGCATTAACAATTTCAGACTCGGTGAAGCGAGTGGATTCGAAGACAAATGGATTGTGATGGCAAGCATTCTTTCATTGGTTTCGTTAATTTTATTATTGATCACCGAACGACGTAATCCAAATCCAATCATCAAACTTGGTTTTTTTAAAAATCCAACCATTCTCATTACTGGAATCATTGCCATGGTTAGTGGATTGGTTCAAGCATGTTTTGTTTTTATTCCCAAATACTCCGTACTGACCTTTGCTGTCTCTTCATCTACAGCCAGCTTCATGCTCATTCCATTTGTATTGGCAACGGCTGTTGGTTCACCCATTTTTGGGAAATTAATTGATAAATATGGTGTTAAGCCCATTCTAATCATCGGTATCGTATTAAATCTCATCGGGTTCTCCATATTGACGGGGAGTGGAAACAGCATTTTATTGTATTATACGAGTGGCGTTTTCATTGGATTGGGATTATCGGTTCTTGCAGGAAGCTCTTTGCGATACATCATGTTAAATGTGACTAAACCGGAAGATAGGGCAACCTCGCAAGGGATGCTCACCATCTTTACGAGTTCGGGTCAGCTGATCGGTTCTGCCGTTTTTGGTTTAATTCTGGGCTCGGTAATCACGGTTAACCCATTCAAATATGTATTTTTAACAGCTTCATTAGCGTTGTTTGTAGTCCTTTTTCTGGCATTTATGCTACGGTTCTCAAAAAACGAATAGTATCTCGATTACGAACTCAACCTTCATTTATGTTGGTGAATCATTCGTTGTGGTTCTTTTGAGCTAAATTTTAAAGTCTAATTGCAATGTCGCAACTTTTAAAGTCTTATAGCAAGCGGGAAGAGAAGGCCAATTATTTGACTCATGCTTTTGGTGTACTTATAGCTGTTGCTGCGACGGTTGTATTCTTGCAACGATCTATTGCCGCCAACAATGGGTGGGCTATCGTAGCGAATTCAATCTATGGGTTCGGTATGATTGTTTGTATGTTGTCGTCCACCCTTTACCATTATGTGCAGGAACCTATGGCAAAAGCCTTTTTGAGGCATTTTGACCACGGAAGCATCTATATTCTTATTGCGGCAAGCTTTTCACCGGTCACCTTGATATTACTTCGCAACGAAGGAATATGGGGGTGGGGCCTTTTCGGATTGGTTTGGTTTTTTGCCTTAATCGGACTGGGTCTGAATTTTGGAAAAATCAAAGCGAACAGCAATTTAAAAACAGCATCCTACGTACTCATGGGTTTGTCCATCTTCATCGCGGCCAAACCTCTGATTGAAGTTGCTAAAGCTGAAAACTGTGTGGATGTTTTGTATTGGATGGCTGCGGGAGGTGTATTTTATATTGTGGGTTCGTTTTTTTATGCCCTTGCCAAACGGGAGTTTGTACACACTATTTTTCATCTTTTTGTTCTGCTTGGTTTGGTTAGCCACATCATTGCATCGTATCTAATTCCTTATTGATTGGCAGTAGAGGACTAAAAAATTGTGAAATGAGTTCTAAAAAAAGGATGGTGCGTGCGCTTTTGGCAATTCTTGTCGTTGGCGTACTTTTTTCATGTAAAGAGTCCGATTTAGTTGACACGGGTTTGAATCCGTTTGACAATGGAGGGGTTGAACGGAATATGATCGTGGTAATGAGCGATCTGCATTTGGGTGCCGACCTTTCGTATGCTGAATGTCATGCGAATCTTGGGGCACTGGAAAAATTGCTCAAACGAATTAAAGTGGCACCGAATGTCAAAGAGCTTGTTTTGGCAGGAGATATTCTGGATGAATGGTTTGTGCCAGCAACTGTTGATACCTATCAAGGAAAGGATCAGGCCGATTTTGTTCAACGTATAGCAATTGCCAATAAAGGAGTGATTGACGCCATGAACAGCATGGTGCGCGAAGGGAAAATTTTAGTCACTTATATACCTGGTAATCATGATTTGGCAATAACTCCAGCCAATGTGGAACGTATTTTCCCAGGGATCAATCAAGCACGGGATGCTGAATTGGGTTTGGGGCGCTATTCACCGGTCGCTATTCCTGAAATGGCCATTGAGCATGGGCACCGATACAATTTTTTCTGTGCTCCTGACCCGATTTCAAATCAAAGTGTTGCTCCTGGTACGATAATGCCTCCAGGGTACTTTTATACAAGAATCGCTGTTCTGCATACCATTCAGGAACCTTTATTACCAGCTGATACCGTACCTGTTGTAACACAGAACAGTTCTGGAGGAGAAAGCCAGTCTTCCCTGTTCATCTATTGGAATGTCTGGAAAAAGGCTTTAACGACGTACACATTAGCCAACAAGTTTGATGAAAAGATCCTTGTTACCAATGTGAATGGATTCGCTGGAAACTATGCTATTAAGGACCTGCTGCCTTTTCAAACAACTGCGGGTGGAGTTATTGATGTGACTCTTTTTAAGGGCATTCAAGACACTTGGAACGAAAGACAACTTTTGAATCATGTGCCGGTACGTATTCCATTAGTTCAGGCCATTACTAATGCAGGGAAGGCAAGTGAGTCCGATTATCAAGCTAAAAATCAGTATTTTATAAATTCGGGTTCAGACAAGAGGATGGTCATTTTTGGCCATTCGCATGTTCCACTCATCTTAGCAAGTGAAGACTTTAAGGGCCAAAAAGTGGTCTATGCGAATACGGGGACGTGGATTGATGACAATCCTTTAGCTCCGTCTACGATGAGTTTTGTGGTGGTTACCCCACAAAAGGCCGATGGTGCTTCACAAACCTATTTGAAACTTTATAATTTTGAGAATGAAGTGGTCACCAAAATGGCTGAGGATTCGTTGCGATTATAAAGTTGAACTTATAATTTTTTGTACCTTCGAGGTCTTATTCATAGGTTATTTCGAGAAATACATTAATACGTCATCAAATGAAAATTGTAGTATTCGGAGCAAGCGGTAAAACCGGATTGCTTATTGTGGAGCAAGCCTTGGCAGCAGGGCATCGTGTTGTTGCTTACATACGTACTCCTGGATCGATAGAACTTGAACATCCAAATTTGGAAGTTGTTGTGGGAAAGCTGAATGATTCAGAAAAGCTTAAGTATGCGATTTCGGGAACGGACGCTTGTATATCTACTCTGGGTGGGGGCTCCCTTTCTAAACACAATCAGGAAGTAATGATGGGCATTGCTTCCATCGTTCGCATGATGGAAGCGGAAGGTGTGCCCCGTTTCATTTATATGTCGAGTGTCGGAGCTGGCGAAAGCCGATATTACATTCCACAACCATTCCGATTCCTGATGGTGGATGTCATGCTTCGCATCCCGATTGCCGATCACAATGTCAATGAAGAATGCATTTCAAAAAGTACGCTGAAATGGACCGTGGTGCGCCCTGGAGGTCTTACCGATGGCCCCGTGACTGGAAATTTAAAGCATGGAAGTGAAAAGATCAAACTGACTGGCAATGCAGGTATATCTCGATCGAATGTGGCTGCTTTTATGGTCTCTCAACTGTCTGATACTTCGTGTGTGAATGCGTTTGTGTGGTTGCACGAATAACAAAAAAGCCGGAATGAACTATTTTTCAAGTCTACTTACCAGCATAGGTTTCTTTTTTAGAAGAAGGTATTATGGGTTGACCAAAGATCGTATTCCAAATTTTGGGACGGTCAAATCCTTGTTTTCAGCCAAGTCCGGATTGGAAGTTGGAGGTCCGAGCGGCATGTTTCGTGATCGTGGCTTCATTCCAATTTATCACCTATTGAAAGGGCTTGACGGATGTAATTTCTCCAATTCCACCATTTGGGAGGGAGTACTGGAAACTGGAAACGTGTACCACTATTACGAAACTAAAAAAAATGGACTTCAGTACATTCTAGAAGCCTCGGATTTAAGCCCGATTGCCAGTTCTACCTATGATTTTGTCATTTCTTCCAACTGCTTGGAGCATGTGGCCAATCCTTTAAAGGCCGTGGGGGAATGGATTCGGGTTGTTAAAAAGGATGGACTTTTGCTTCTTGTGCTTCCCAATAAGGATTTTTGTTTTGACCATCATCGGCCCGTGACTGCCTTTTCGCATCTGATCAGTGATTTTGAGAAGGGTATTCAAGAAGATGATTTGACCCATTTGAAGGAAATCTTGGAATTGCATGATTTGAGTATGGATAGGCATGCAGGGACTTTTGAACAATTTAAGGAGCGCTCTTTGAAGAATTTTGAAAACAGGGCGTTGCATCAACATGTTTTTGACCTATCCGTTTTAAAGGAAATTTTCAATTTTTATCAATTGGAAGTACTGCTTGAACACCAGGGAAGAGATTTGATACTCCTAGGGAAAAAAAACAACTGAATGATTTGCTGACCATTTATGGAAACAGCACTGGAACAAATTCTGACAAAGTCCTATAAAGCAGGTATGATTCGCTTTATGGCAGAACACCCCGAGGCCTTTGAGGAAGCAATGGAATTAGCGGTAATTGACAAACCGCCTTATTCCTGGCGGGCAGCCTGGCTGTTGTGGAGCTGTATGGAAAAGAACGATCAACGGGTTCAACCATACGTAAATGCCATCATTGACATCCTTCCAAATCGGACGGATAACCTGCAGCGGGAATTGTTCAAGATTCTGTTTAATATGGAGTTGAATGAAGCATGCGAGGGTAGGCTTTTCAATATTTGCCTAGATGTATGGGAAAGGATTCATAAACAACCGTCGGTCCGACTGAATGCGTTTCAATTGATCATCAAGATGACGCGAAAGTATCCGGAACTATCCAATGAAATCGAGTTGCTGACACAGGAACAGTACATAGAATCCTTGTCTCCTGGCGTTAAGCATTCCATTTCCAGACTGCTAAGGACTCTATAAGAAAACAGCAATGATCCTTGAAATGGTTGTTTTAAAAAGATTTGAGTATTCTAAAGTCAGAAACGGATTATCGTGATAAAACCTACAGCATATCATACGTTGCCTCTTTTGGCAGGTAAGGCTGCTCCAAAATGGAAGCAATACTTAGCAAAAAACAAAAAAAAGCTGGAAGGCATGGACTTGGTGGTGCATGCGCTGCATGATAAATACTCGGCTTCCATTGATTGCTTGCAATGTGGACGTTGTTGTAAGGAACTGGGACCTCGTATTGAAGAAAAGGATGTGGAACGAATGGCAAAGGTTTTGCGCATGAAATCCACAGACGTTATCGCAAAATACTTCAAAATGGATGAGGATGGCGACAGGGTGTTCCAATCGATGCCATGCCCCTTTTTGGCAGAAGATAATTTTTGTACCATTTATGCATCACGGCCCAAGGCATGCCGGGTATATCCGCATACAGACCGGAAGCGGTTTTATCAGATTTATAATCTTTCTGTCAAGAATGCGGAGACTTGTCCGATCGTCTATGAGGTATTGGAAGTTCTCACCAAACTGGAATAAAAGAATTTTAGTATGCGTGACAAACGTTTTGTGGCAGAACATCAAGGAGGTTCTTTGAAAATAGAGCAGCATCGCCAATTAATGGTTTGGGCGTGTGCATGTGTGGAGCATGTGCTGGAATTGTATGGTTTGAAGCCGGAGGAACGGATTTTGCGGGCTCTTCGGGTTGGTCGTGCATGGGTAGCAGGTGAGGCATCGGTGGGTGATGCACGGAAGGCATCGGTCGATATGCTGGTGTTGGCCAGGGAGTTGACAAACCCTGTTCAAATAGCACTGGTGCGAGCCTCTGGGCATGCCGTAGCGACGGCACACATGGCGGATCATTCGATGGGTGGGGCGTTGTATGCCTTAAAAGCAGTAAATTGCGCAGGCAAATACCTGGAAGAGGAGCGGCTCTGGCAGATGGAGCAGTTGCCCATGGAAGTCAAGGACTTTGTGCTGGAAGTGATGCAACTGAAGGCCAGGCATTTTAAAATGATATAAAGGATGGAACCCAGATTTGAGGAGTTAAAAGAGAAAATCTTGGTGGGCAAACGCATGGACATGTGTTTTGCCAATTTGAAAACGTATGACTTGTGGCATAGTTTCATGCCTATAAAACATTTGATTACCAATCAGTTGGGAACGGAAATGTATTCGGTGGAGGTCTATGGACGTGATTTTTTTAAGAATTACGATCCTAAGGCAATCTTTCAGAAGTGGGCTGCAGTGGAGGTGGCCGATTTGGGGGAAGTGCCAGCCGTTTTTGAAACACAAATCGTTCCAAAAGGACTGTACGCCGTTTTCACACATCGTGGATCCTATACGAAAGCTCCGGAAACCTACGATTCTATTTTTAAGACCTGGTTGCCAAACGCGGATGTGGAGTTGGATGACAGGCCGCATTTTGCAGTGATGGGAGAGAAATACAAAAAGGAGGAAGCGGATTCGGAAGAAGAAATCTGGATACCTGTTCGACAAATAGTATAAATGTATCGTTTTAGGTAGAAAATCATCTTTACAGAAAATCGCAAACCATGAAAACGTACCTGTTATTATTTTTGTGTTGCCTGTTTTTCGTTTCATGTGAAAAGGACGAGTGGAGCAATAAAGGTTTTGAAGCAATTACGGAGGCTATGCTTTATGACTCCTTAACGACAGCATTCAATCACGATTATTATGAGATCCGCGAGTTTGCATGTTGGGACTCTTTGGATTATCATGTTAAATATGCCGTAGGTTCTTATCCTTTGGCCGATTCTATCTTTTGCAGTGAGGGTGTGGATTTTTCAACGGCTGATTATTGCAATTTCTGCAGCATCCTTTCATTTATAGGCACTGAACCAACTTTCTGGACGAATTACGACGATATTGTTTTCTTTTTGGCGCCCATTGACAGCTATGGGGAAGTATTGTTTTTGGCGCACCTGAAAGGGTATACTTTTTTGATGAATGACGATGGATTTGGAATCAAAAAGGAGAATGGAAAGTACTACCTTAAGGCGTTGAAATTGGTACTCATGTGTGACCCGATTCAAACCGACCAGTTTTATCTAGAAATGGATGAGGGTGGTAAAATCAAGGTTTTAGACCGGAAGGTCTATTCAAAATTAGTTGGGGCTTGCATTTAATTTTCTTTCATAAAAGTCCGATAGGAATGGTTGTCATGAATACCATTTTTAAGTTAGACATCTCAAACGAATGAAACTATGATTCACTTTGAAACAAACTGGAAATCAAACGATGGTCTGACGTTGTATGCGCAGGGTTGGGAACCGGAAGCAATACCGTTTAAGGCGGTGGTTTGTCTGGTACATGGTATCGGAGAGCATTCAGGGCGTTATGCCCATGAGGCAGAGGCTTTTGCAAAGGAAGGCTATGCGTTGTTCACAACCGATCTACGTGGTCACGGAAAGTCGGAAGGAATTCAAGGGCACGCATCTTCCATAGAGGTTTTGATGCAGGATGTTGATTTATTGCTGAAACAGGCTTCTGTACGTTACCCCGGATTACCGATGATTTTGTATGGCCACAGTTTGGGAGGCATTTTGGCTTTGCATTATGGGCTGAAGCGGAAGCCAGTTGTTAAGGGGGTTTTGGTGACCAGCCCTGCCTTGCATTCATCCCTGGAGCAGCAAGCAATCAAAGTGTTGGCAGCGAAAATCTTGGGGGCTTTGGTTCCGAAAATGACCCTTGCCAGTGGGTTGAATGTGAATGCCATTTCACACGATTTGGAAGTAATTAAAGCCTATAATAATGATCCATTGGTGCATGATCGGATTTCTGTAGGTTTGGGAAAAGTGCTGTTGCAGGTTTGCAAATACAACCTGGATCATGCAGGTGAATTTTCGTTGCCTCTGTTGCTGATGCATGGGTCTGCAGATGCTATTGCTTTTCCGTCAAGCAGTATAGAATTCTGGCGAGCTTTAGCCAGCAAACACGATATTCTTATACAAAATCAAAACGCCCTCGAGGTTCGCCGTGAGGTAATTCAATTTTCAAAACCATTGGAAGGCAAATGTTCGTTGGTGTTGTGGGAGGGTGGCTTTCATGAATTGCACAACGAGCCGGTCAAGTTGAAAGTATTCAAAACCATGACCGATTGGATGGATGCTTTGTAGCAGGCTTCAAACCCATAGTACAGGTATGCCGATTTTACCAGATTACTGAAAAAATAGGCTTACATCGCACTTCCGATGAAATAATAAATCGCAGCTGCCAGACCCGCACTCACTGGAATGGTGAGTATCCAAGCAACCATCAGCTTACGAGTGACACCCCAGCGGACAGCTGATAAACGCTTGACGGCACCTACGCCGATGATGGCACCGGTGATGGTGTGGGTGGTGCTGACGGGGATTTTAAGGAAATCAGTGAGATACAGTGTGATGGCACCGGCGGTTTCAGCAGCAACGCCTTCCAGCGGAGTTACTTTGGTGATTTTGGAGCCCATGGTCTTCACAATTTTCCAGCCACCGGTCATGGTGCCCAAAGCAATGGCGGCAAAACAGGATAGCGGCACCCAATCGTGAATTTGGTCAAACCGTTCGATACCATAAGGCAAGCCTTGTGCATGAGCCGCAATTAGGGCGGCACCGATGATCCCCATTACTTTTTGAGAGTCGTTCAGGCCAAATCCGATGGCGAACAAACCGGAGGATACCAACTGCAATTTCCGGAACCACTTGTCTGCATGATGAGGATTCGCCTTTCTGGCGATGTACATGATCATGATGGTAAGCAAGGTGGAGATGATCATGCCGATAAGTGGTGCGAGTAGAATGAATGCGGCGATGATACCGATTTTTCCACCATGTACGGCTCCGAATGTTCCGGCACTCATGATGGCTGCTCCTGCGAACCCCCCAATCAGCGTATGCGAGGAGGAGGAGGGGATACCCAACCACCAAGTGGTTAAATTCCACATGATGGCGGCAATGAGTCCCGAAAAAATGACCGGAAGCGTGACGAATTCCGGTAGGACCGTCTTGGAAACGGTATTGGCAATTCCGAATTCGCCGATGATGTATTTGGCGATGAAAAAAGCGAGCAGGTTGAAGCTTGCTGCCCAAAGTACCGCTCTGAACGGTGTCAGGACTTTGGTGGAAACGATCGTGGCAATGGAATTAGCGGCATCGTGAAAACCGTTGATGTAGTCGAAAAAAAGTGCCAGAGCGATAATAATAATCAATAGCGTCATCTTCCAAATCTGTTTTTTAGGCGTACTTGACGATGATGGTCTTGATGATTTTGCCTACGTATTCAGCAGCATCGGTGGCTTTCTCCAATTCACTCATGATTTCCTTCAACTTCACTACTTCAATGGCTTCTCGTTCGCTCTTAAATAGGTCGTTGATAAAGTGGTCGTAAACGTCATCGGCCTTGTTTTCAATGTCGTGCAACTCTCTGCAATAAATGGTAATGCGGTTGGAATCTTTTTTCAGAACGTTTAATTCGTCCACTGCCTTACCGATGCAAATGGCGCTGTCACGAATGAATCCGGCCATGGTTTCTGCACTCCCGGGCATTTCTTTGGGGTCGTACAACATGATCTTTTTGGCGCATCCGCAGATGTAATCGGTGACATCGTCCAGCCTGTTGGACAGGGTGTGAATGTCTTCCCGGTCGAATGGGGTGATGAAGGTCGCGTTCAGTTCGTCAAATATGCGGTTGGAAAGTTCGTCTCCCTTGCGTTCTTGTTCTTTGATCTTGAAATAATATTCGGTTGCACTTTCATGACTGAATTTCTGAAGGCATTCGATCATCAGATTCGAGGCAACCAACAAGACATCAGACATTTCTTTCAGAATGGGAAAGAATTTTGGTTCGTGGGGAGTGAACTTGCTGAAAAAAGAGTTCTTCATAATTTTTTGGATTGAAAATGCGCTTGTTTTTGATATTGGGCCTTACCCCTTTTTGGAAAGGCATGTAAAATTACAAAAAACAATTTTGATTAACGGAGTTGTTAACCATTTAATTGTAGCAGGAATGAAATAAAATTGTAATACCTGTTACAAAAGTGAAATTCCATTTATTTGGTGGGAAATTTAATTTTCCGGTTCGCGTAGGGAGCAAGAACAGGGGTTTTTTTAGCATCGGAACCGGTCGAACGTGCGAATGCATGGCATGAGACCGGACCAGAAAGCAGTGGGATACAAGGATTTAAAATTCAGCCGAAACACGTATGTTCAGAAGCCTGCCCGTGAGGTAGTTGGGAACAGCATATTGCAGGTTGTTGATGTCGGTCACCCAATAATAGGCATTGACGTTTTTGATGTCGAACAGGTTGAAACAATCGACGCCCAGCCAGATGTTCTTAAACGTTCGCATGGTTTTTGACTTCATTATTTTGTCCTCGCCTCCCACCAAAAGTCTGGAAAGGCCAATATCTATTCGACGGTAAGGAGGCATGCGCAAATGGGTGGACCATTGATGGGGACTGTCAGGTGCACCATACGGCAGGCCATCTGCCCAAATCAATTTCATGCTCATTGAAAATTTCGGATTGTTGGGAAAGTAATCCTGGAAAAACAGAGAAACGTTGTATCGTTGTTCGTTGGGTCTGGAAATGGTGTAGTTTCCAACAGTTTCCTTGCTTTGCATCAGCGAGAAGCTAATCCAAGAATCGGTGCCAGGAACGAATTCACCGAACAATTTGGCATCAAATCCTGCCGTATAACCTTTGGCCATGTTCCTGCCATAATATCGGATGCGGACGTTGTCCACCACGTACGGAATCAGATTGCTCATGTCTTTGTAATATAGTTCAGTAGTGAGCTTGAATGGACGTTCCAGCGCAATGAAATGATAGTCCATGCCTCCAACCACTTGGATGGTTTTCTGGGCTTTGATGTGCGTGTTCAGCACCACACGGGTGACACCGTTTTCAGTCGTTGTATCCCGCAACTCCTTATAAAATGGTGCCTGGTAATAGATTCCCGAAGCCAATCGGAAGGTAAAGTCCTTCTCCCAGGCTGGTATGAAAGCAATGGAAGCTCTTGGACTGATTAATAGTTCATGGTTGAAATCCCAATAATTGGCACGCAATCCGCCTGTTAGTACGAAAAGGCCGGCATCCTTCCTGAAACGCCAGCTATCCTGCAGATAAACCTGAAGGCGATTGCTTTCCATCCTAGCCCCTGATTTCATCGAATACACCATCCGGATGTTCGTATTGGAATAAGGTAGTGAGTAGCCAGCTGAATCCCGCATTTCCCATTCTCGAAGTTTGTCAATGATGCGCTCCCGTTGATAACTCAATCCCCATTGGATTTCGTGGGAGTTCTTTTTCCAACTACCATTGTGCGCTACGTTGAAAACCGTTGCGTTGAGGTGGTTTCGAGCATGTTCGTGATAAGTTCCCACGCCCAACAGGTTGGTATTTGGCGTATCCGCCTTGTTGTTTTTGATGGGTGTCGAGCTAAGCCAGTACTGACCCGTGATGTCGTAATTCTCGTCTTCCACCGTGTTGAAGGCCGAAGTCTGCAACCCAATTTTTACGTTGCCAGGCAGCGTTTTTGTCAGGTTGAAAGTACCGAAGGAAGTCCGAAATAAATCCTTTTCTTTTCCATCGAAAAAGACCTCCATCGTAAATTTATTATTAAATGTCCCAAATTGTTTCTCTGCTGTAGTCGGTATGAATTCATAACTGTTCTGGGAAAAATTTCCCAAGAAGCTCAGTTCCAACGATGGAGTCAACTTGTACGTCAGGTAGGTTTGATAGTCCAGAAAGTTGGGATTGTATTGTGCTTTGGTATCAAGCGTTCCAAGCAGATAGGCATTTGTTTTGTAGCGAAGTCCGTGGATTTGGGTGAAGCACCCGTCTTTGGAAGACTGACCCACAAAAAGATTGGCCCCCAGCAAACTCAAATTGGCAACCGCTTCGAAATGAGCAGGTTTCTTGTATTGAATATCCAATACCGAAGACATCTTGTCGCCATATCTGGCGTCGAAACCTCCGGCAGCGAACTTCACTTCCTGCACCATTTCGGGATTTACAAAACTCATGCCTTCCTGTTGCCCTGCTCGTATAAGCAATGGTCTATAAACCTCCGTTCCATTGACATAGACTAAGTTTTCATCGAAATTGCCGCCGCGGACGGAATATTGCGAACTCAGTTCGTTGTTGGAACTGACGCCAGCAAAGGTCACCAACAAGGCTTCGATGCTGCCGCCAGATGCATCCGGAAGGAGTCTGATTTTGGAAGCGTCAAGCGTTTCGAGGGTATTCGTGCGGCGTTGCTGTCCGTGGATGGTCACTTCGTTCAAGGTATGTGAGGAGGTTCCCATGGTCACATTCACTCGCAGGGTCTTCATGGCTGCAGGAATAATGCGGGTGGCCGGCTGGTAAGAAAGGCAGGTGTACCGCAGGATGACCGTATCCTGTGCTGGAAGTACAATGGTATAGAAACCGTTCACATCGGTGTAAACGGCGCGCTTGCCGCTTAGTTCGGAAACACTCACCAGCTCCAGTCCCTTGTTTTGATGGTCGAGTACGAAGCCGGATACCGTCACATTGCCCTGCGCCATGAGGAACGCGGAACGGAAAGTTAGAAATAGGAGTACGAAAGCGGCTGTTTTCTTGGACATCAATACGACGTTTACAATGGGCGCAAATCTACGGAAATCTGAGGAATTAAACGTATCTTTGCGGTCTATATTGTCTTTTTAGTATGGAGAACTTACTTGAATTGCTTCGTAATCGCCGAAGCACCCGAAAATTTTTGGAGACGGACATCAGTCCCGATATGGTCGAAAAATTGATGCAAGCCGCGTTGATGTCTCCGGCATCAAAAAGTTCCAATCCTTGGCAATTCATTTTGGTGGACGACCGTGAAATGCTTCAAGCCCTTTCGGTCTGTAAAAAAAATGGTTCCAAATTGATCGAGAACTGTTCTTTGGCAGTGATCGTTCTAGGAGATCCAGAAAAAAGCGATGTCTGGGTAGAAGATTTGTCAATTGCCTCCATCTATTTGCAGCTGGAGGCGGAAGACCTCGGTCTTGGTTCCTGCTGGGTGCAAATCCGTAGCCGTCAGAATGCGGAAGGCGAAGATTCAGAGATTGTTGTCAAGCGCCTATTGAACATCCCTTCAACCTTTCGTGTCGAAAGCATCATCGCCATTGGCATGAAGGATGTAAGCAAGGAACCCCACAATTTGGACAATCTTCCCTGGGAAAAGGTCCATATTGGTTCATTCACTCCAAACGAATAATTCGAAACCCGTGCGCATCAGTCTCATCGGTGCAGGAAATCTAGCCACTAGGCTCGGAATCGCCCTGAAAGAAGCAGGGCACGAGTTCGTGCAGGTATACAGCCGAACCGAAGTCTCTGCTCAAACACTGGCCGATCTGTTGGGTGCGGAAGCAGTCATACAACCCGAAAAGCTGCATTCAGACGCGTCATTGTACATCTGCGCCTTAAAAGACGATGCGCTCTCTGACATCCTTAAAAAGGTCCTGGTGGGGAACGGCATTTTGGTGCATACGGCAGGAAGCCTACCGTTGGACGTTCTCAAGCCCTTTGCTTCAAAAATCGGTGTTTTTTACCCTTTGCAAACCTTCAGCAAGGAGCGAGAAGTAGCGTTCAGAGGGGTTCCTATTTTTGTGGAGTCATCGGACAAGGTGGTTTCGTATATTTTAAAGCAACTCGCTGTGGATCTGGGTTCTAAAGTGTATGATATTAACTCCGAACAACGCTTAAAACTACATCTTTCGGCTATATTCGCATGCAACTTTGTCAATTATCTTTATACCGTTTCCAATGATTTGCTGGCAGCCAGCAATCTTCCTTTCGAGGTATTGAAACCTTTGATTCTGGAAACGGCAGCCAAGGTGCAAACCCATGCTCCCCTTACTGTTCAGACCGGCCCAGCCGTCCGTTTCGACCGAAAAGTCATGGACAAACACCTCGTCCTACTAGATAAACAACCGGTTTTGAAAACGCTCTATAAAGAACTGAGCCTGGGCATTCATCAACGTTCTAAATCCTCCAAAAAATGAGTACCATACCGCACAATCTAAGCACCATCAAAGCCGTCGTTTTCGATGTGGACGGCGTCCTTTCAGCCAATACGATTCCCTTGTATCCAAATGGGGAACCCATGCGTACCGCCAACATCAAGGATGGTTACGCCATGAATTTGGCCTGCAAGAAAGGGCTGATTCTGGGCATCATCACCGGCGGTAGGACGGAAGCGGTCCGTATCCGCTTTCACAATTTGGGTGTACAATACATTTACATGGGTGCCCACGACAAAAAGGTGGAATTCGCCGATTTTCTCCAAAAAACAGGTTTGAAAGCGGAGGAAGTGGCCTATATGGGCGATGATATTCCAGATTACGAAGTGATGCTTTTGGCCGGACTCTCGGCTTGTCCTGCCGATGCTGCCCCTGAAATCCGTGCCATCTCCAACTACATTTCGCACAAACTTGCCGGGGAAGGCTGCGCTCGCGACCTGATTGAACAAATACTCAAGGCTCAAGGCCTTTGGATGACGGATGCCGAAGCATTCGGCTGGTAAAATACAACGACTTCAGCCATGAACCTCCTCATCGATCAGGGTAATACCTTTTGCAAAATCGCATGCATCGATGCGAATGACAAGATTGTTTACTCCGCTGTGCACGAAGCGGTGACCAAGCAACTGCTTGAAAGCCTGCTGAAAATCCATCAACCTGAAAATGCCATTCTGGCTTCTGTGAAAGATTTTGATGCGGGTCTGGTTGATTTTTTGAAGTCGAACCTGAAAACCTTCGTAAAACTGGGTCCCGATACACCACTTCCCATCCGAAACGAGTATGCTTCCCCTCAAACCCTTGGTTACGATCGTTTGGCTGCTGCCGTTGGTGCTTGGTCGCAACGACCTGGCAAACCCTTGCTCGTCATCGACCTGGGCACGGCTGTCACCTATGATTTTGTAAGCAAAGAAGGTGCGTTTATCGGCGGTAACATCGCACCTGGTGTTCGAACCAGACTTAAATCCTTGAATGATTACACGTCCAACCTCCCGTTGGTAGAACCCTCCAATGCGTTCGAACTTCTTGGAAACTCCACCGAATCTGCGATTCTGGCTGGGGTGATGCAAGGCATTCTTTTTGAAATAAATGGCTATATGGAGGCGTTGAGGCTTCAGCATCCCGATCTTTTCGCTTTTTTAACAGGCGGTGACCTTATTTATTTTGACAGAAAATTAAAAAATGGCATCTTTGTAGACGCAAATCTGGTCGCCACAGGCCTTAACCGAATATTACGCCACAATGTCCATTCGTAAACTCCTTCCGGTAGCATTCTTTTTGTTGCTTACCTTACCAACACTCTTCGCACAGAATACCAATTCCATGTACAGCCGTTACGGATATGGCAATCTGGAAACTCCAGCGATGGGCAAGACCAGAGCCATGGGCGGAATTGGTTTCGGTATCCACGATCGTGGTTTGATCAATGTTCAGAATCCAGCTTCTTTCGCCGACGTGGACACCATGAACATGCTCTTCGATTTCGGTATGTCCGGGCAGTTCACGGCATTCAAGGAAGGCTCTGTGCATCAGTACAATCCCAATGCATACCTGGATCATGTAGGTATGAAATTCGCGCTCAAACCCAAATGGGGCGTGGCACTCGGTTTGGTGCCTTATTCCAAGGTCGGCTATACGTTCAGCCAGTCTTTCTCGTTCCAGAACACACCGGTAGGTGACCTTAATTATACGAACACGTACGCCGGCACTGGAGGGTTGAACACTTTCTTCATCGGAACTGGCGCTTATTTGGCCAAAGGCCTTTCGGTCGGGGCTAATCTGAAATACACGTTTGGACTCCTAAGCAATACCACCCTGACGAACTATTCCACCTCCGGCATCAATGACGAACAAAACCTCAATTATCTGTTTCTGAAGGTTCCAAGCTTGGATTTGGGTTTTCAATATGACTTGCCGCTTTCCAAAAAGAGTTTTCTCACCATGGGCGCATCGGTTTCAGCGTCATTACCTTTCAAGGGTGAACTGTTCAATGTGAACATTGCTTCCGACACGTTGGAATCCACCACCTATACTGGTTTTCAATTGCCGATGTCCATTGGTGCCGGACTTTCCTACAATTGGGACAATCGGCTCACCGTCGGTTTGGATTTCCAGAAGCAACGTTTCAGCCAATCCACTTTTTTTGGTGTTCAGGACAGTTTGAGGGACTACAATCGTTTAGCTCTTGGTGTGGAGTACCTTCCAATGACCATTGCCGAACATTACTACCAGGCCATCCGTTACCGCGCCGGCTTTCAGTTTAACGATCTGTATCTCAAGCAACCGGGTCATCTGCAGAGTGCAGGGCTTAGCCTTGGTTTCGGCTTGCCGCTTCGTGGGCAGAAATCCATGCTGAACTTCAGTTTCGAGGCTGGAAGACTGTTTACGCCCAACGCCTCCTTCATCAGCGAAACGTATTATCGATTTTCAATCGACGTTTCCTTCAACGAACTTTGGTTCTTTAAGATGAAACTCTAGCGTGAACAGCCGTTTCCATAGCATCCGGAATCTGGTTGGCGTCTTGTGTATGGCAGCCCTGATGCTGGTGCCGGTAGCTTGCAACTCCGACCAGCCGCAATACGTCAGCAAATTCAAAAACCGTGCAACAGTACCGGGCATGTTTACGGACTCCGTGACCATGCTTATTTCCGATTCGGGAGTGATTCGATACCGCGTGATTTCCGAGGTTTGGAAAATCTATGACAAGGCGGCAGAACCCTATTGGTATTACCCAAGAAAAGTGTATTTCGAAAAGTTCAACGACAGTTTGAAGACCGAATCGATGGTCTCAAGCGACACTGCAAAATATTATACCCGCCTCAAGAAGTGGGAACTTCGCAAGAATGTCAAACTAATCAACTTGAATGGTGATCAGTTCGAAACATCCCTGCTTTATTGGGATCAGCTGTCAAGGCGCATCTATTCCGACTCGTTCATTCGCATTGAACAGAATGGTCAGACCATGATGGGCTACGGATTTGAATCCAACGAACAGCTTACCGTATACCGAATCAAAAAGCCGACGGGCGATTTTCCGGTGGATCCCGAACCAACCGAATAGGGTGATGGTTTTTTACATGATTACACACTGTTTAAACATTTTTTTGTATATTCGCAGGCTGAAAAAAATACCCGCAATCGTTACCAAAATTGCTCATTCATCAATAAACATACCTATCTTATATGGCAACCTTACAGAAAATCAGGAATAAAGCCGGCCTACTGGCCATCATCATCGGTTTGGCTTTGTTTGCATTCATTATCGGAGACTTCCTGAATTCCGGTTCTTCCTTGTTCCGTCAATCCCAGCAAAAAATCGCCAAGATTGGTGATTATTCACTGGATTATAAGGATTACGAAGCTCGCATAGCGGAAATGGATCAAGTCTACAAAATTCAGACCGGTCAGAACACCATGGATGACGCCATTTCCGGTCAAATCCGCGAATCTGTTTACGAATCCATCGTCCGGGAGCAATTGATCGACCAACAAGCTGCGTTGCTTGGTGTTTCGGTTACAGGGAAAGAACTCTTCAGCCTGATCAACGGTGCCAATGTGCATCCGATGATTCAGCAGTTACCCATTTTCAAGAACCCGCAGACCGGACAGTTTGATCACAACATGATGCTGAACTTTTTGCAGACCATTCAGACCGATGATCTTTCCGCTTATCCAGCAGATGCACAAGAACAAATCAAAAACCTCAAGGTTTACTGGATGTTCTGGGAAAACAACCTCAAATACACCCGTCTTGAAGAAAAGATCAATACGTTGTTGGGAAAGGCTGTACAAGCCAATTCGCTGGACGCTAAGGCTTCTTTCGCTGATCGTGCTGATAATCTGGATTTTGTCTATGTTTGTGAACCTTACAGTGCCCTTCCCGATTCTTTGTTCAAAGCCAGCAAGAACGAAATCAAGAAACGTTACAACCATCAGATCGAACGTTTCAGACAAAAACCCTATCGCAGTGCCAAATACATCGTGGTTGATGTGAAAGCCAGTCAGGAAGACTACAAGGCAGTGGAAGACAAAGTGAAAGAAATTGAACCCCAATTTGCAACGACCACCGATTTCGCAGGTTTTGTAAACGAAAATTCCGACAATCAGTTTATGGATTGCTATGTTTCCAACAGCATGTTCACTGGCGTCGTTAAGAATTTTGTGAGCAACTCCGGTGCCGGGGCTTATTTGGCTCCTGTTTACACCGAGGGTGCTTTTGTAATGGCAAAAATATTGGACAAGGCTGTTGCTCCTGATTCTGTCAAAGCCCGTCAGATCGTTCTGGCTACGACCGAACAGACTCGGGCCGACAGTCTGATGGTTGTTTTGAAAACAGGTGCCGACTTCAATCAGCTGGCTCAGAAATTCTCCCGCAACAATGGAGCCGCCGACATGGGTTGGTTCCGTGAAGTGGATGCGCTTTCCTTGGGTACCAATTTTATTCGTTCCTGCTTCGCTGCTACGGTGAATGCTTATTTCCAAGTGAAGACCAAAAACAGCATCTCGATTGTTCAGGTAACTCAAAAAACAGCTCCTGTAGCCAAGGCTAAATTGGCGCTGGTAACCCTGAAGGTGACTCCGAGTTCCCAGACCTACAGCAACGTTTACAACAAAGTGAACACGTTGGTTGCCAAATATCAGGACGCAACCCTATTTTTTACAGAAGCTCAAAAAGCCGGTTATGATGTAAAAGAAGTTCAATCCGTCCGTTCTTCCGACAACACGATTGCAGAAATTCCTCAAATGCGGCAGGCTGTTCGTTTCGTTTACAACAACGAAGCTGGTAAAGTCTCCGGAATCCTGGAAAATCAAAACAACCAATTTGTGGTTGTCGGTGTCACTGCTGCGAATGACGGCGAATATCAACCAGTTGAAGCCGTTCAGCAGATTTTGCTTCGAGAGCTCATCGACGAGAACAAGGCTGAAAAGATTGTAAAGGACATCCAGTCCAAAAAGGCGACCTCCTTGTCTGCTTTGGCACAGGAATTGAAAGTGAATGTGGATTCCGCTTTATTTGTGAACTTCTCTACCCGTCGTATCACTGGTGTTGGCGAAGAGCCTGCACTTGTCGCTGCTGTAACAACTGCTCCGCTGAACCAACTTTCGGCGCCGGTTAAGGGTAAAAACGGGGTGTATGTGTTCCAAGTCGTTGGAAATAAGAAAACGCAGGAAACGTTTAATTTGGAACAGGAAAAGTCTGGATTGAACAGTATGAATATGTATCGGTTGATGTATCAGTCGTTCGATGCGGTGAAGAACTCGACCACTATCAAGGATTCCCGCATCAAGTTTTATTGATTTGCTCCAATAGCACGCCATCTGCGGTGTTGCTTTCCGTAAGAAAATCCTCACGTACGAAAAGTACGCTCCGGTGTTTCTTACAAAAAGCGCCTAGCATCTGGCATACTCTTGAAACAAATCGCAGTGTGGGGTTAAGCTTAAAATAAGAAAAAATTAAGACCGAATCGATTACCTTTGGGGGGTTGGTTCGGTTTTTTAATATTTTTAGATGGACGAGAAGTTTGCAATTTTGGGGAAGAGACCGGAGGAGTTGAGGAGCTGGTTGTTGGAGCAAGGGTTGCCCAAGTATGCGGCTTCGCAGTTGCATGAATGGATTTATGTCAAGCGGGTGCGGAGGTTTGAGGAGATGACGAATATTTCAAAGGCAAACCGTGGCTTACTTTCCGAAAGGGCTTTGTTGGGTTTTTCAGATCCGGTGCATATAGAGCGTTCCAAGGATGGTACTGTAAAGTATTTGTTTAAGACCTCGGAGGGGAAGCTTATTGAAAGCGTCTACATTCCGGAAGAGGAGCGGGGTACGCTTTGTGTTTCGTCACAGGTGGGTTGCAAGATGCGTTGCGATTTTTGCATGACTGGTCGGATGGGTTTTTTAGGACAGCTTTCGGCTGGTGAAATCCTGAATCAGATTTTATCCATTCCTGAATCGACGGAGCTGACCAACATTGTATTCATGGGGATGGGGGAACCCTTGGACAATGTGGACGAAGTGCTTCGTGCGCTGGACGTGCTGACATCGGACGATGGCTTTGCTTGGAGCCCCAAACGCGTGACGGTTTCCACCATTGGCGTGCGACCCGGACTGATCCGCTTTTTGGAGGAAAGTAAATGCCATTTGGCGGTAAGCCTCCACACAGCCATTCCCGAGCAACGACTTTTGTGGATGCCATCGGAGAAAGCCTGGCCCATCGAGGAAACCATTCAACTGCTCAAGCAATTCGATTTCAGCAAACAGCGTCGATTATCTTTTGAATACATTCTGTTCAAGGGCCTGAACGACACGCCTGCTCACGCAAAGGCGCTGGTTGCCTTGCTCAAAGGATTGGATTGCAGGGTAAACTTGATCCGCTTCCACGCCATTCCAAATACCCCCTTCAAAACGACTGACGAAATGGCGGTTCGTGGATTTTGCGATTATCTAAATTCGAAAGGTTTGCGTACGACCGTCCGAAAGTCACGCGGCGAGGATATTCAGGCTGCCTGTGGCCTGCTTTCCACACAAAAAGCATAAAATTATTTCACAGAATAACTTTTGTTAAAGGGTTTTCTTTGTATCTTTCGGCAATTTTGTCAGTATCAACAGAAAACAATCTATGGAATCCCCAAAAATACGTGTTGGAATCTCTCAAGGCGACATCAATGGTGTCGGATACGAAGTGATTCTCAAAACACTTTCCGATAACAGGGTCTACGAAAATCAGGCCGTTGTCATTTACGGTTCTGCCAAAGTGGCGGCTTATCACAAAAAGGCGTTGGACCTAAACAATGTGAGTTTGAACATCATCGGCTCAGCCAGAGAAGCGCAGGTGGGTAAGATCGGCATCGTAAACTGCACCGACGAGGATGTGAAGGTCGAGCTTTCACAGTCCACTCCAATTGCTGGAAAAGCATCCTTTCAATCGTTGGAACGTGCTTGCCAGGAACTGAAAGAAGGCCTGATCGATGTCCTGGTGACGGCACCCATCAACAAAAAAAACATTCAATCCGTTAGTTTCACCTTTCCGGGTCATACCGAATACCTCGAATCGGTTTTCGGTGATGGCAAACCTGCGCTGATGATCATGGTGAGCCCCATCATGAAGGTTGCTGTTGCCACCGGACACATACCACTGGCACAGGTTTCTGCTGCACTCGACGTGACAAGTCTGGTCACGAAAATCCGAATGCTCAACAAGTCTTTGATCAAGGATTTCAACATCATCAAACCCCGCATTGCCGTACTTGGGTTGAACCCGCATGCCGGTGACGAAGGTTTGATTGGTCGGGAGGATCAGGAAATCATTGCTGAAGCCGTTCGGAAGGCACAGGAGCAGCATGTTTGCTGCTTCGGCCCCATTCCTGCCGACGGATTTTTCGGTTCCGGCGATTTTAAACGATACGATGGCATTCTGGCCATGTACCACGACCAAGGTTTGATCCCTTTCAAAGCCCTCAGCATGGACAGCGGTGTGAACTATACCGCCGGTTTGTCCATCATCCGCACCTCGCCGGCTCATGGCACGGCCTATTCCATTGCCGGGCAGAATGTGGCCTCCGAAGAGTCGTTCCGTGAAGCTTTTTACTTGGCCTGCGATGTGTTCAACAATCGAAACGGTTATGCCGAGATGACGAGCAATCCGCTTCGCAAACAGCACATTATTCAATCGGGCGAACTCTCCGATTTGAAAATGCCCGAAGATATTTAATAGTAGCGCATCGTGGATATCCAAAGCGTCAAACAACGATTCGGCATTATTGGCAATGCCCCTGAACTTAATCGGGCCATCGATGTGGCCGTTCAGGTTTCACCCACCGACCTGTCCGTACTCATCACGGGCGAAAGCGGGGTAGGGAAGGAAAGCTTTCCGCAGATCATTCACCAATTCAGCCACCGAAAACACGGTCCGTACATTGCCGTGAACTGTGGCGCCATTCCCGAAGGAACCATCGATTCCGAACTGTTCGGTCACGAAAAAGGTTCGTTTACAGGCGCATTGGCCGATCGAAAAGGCTATTTTGAAGTGGCCGACGGCGGTACCATTTTTCTGGATGAAGTCGCTGAATTGCCTTTGTCCACTCAAGCCCGGCTTCTAAGGGTGCTCGAATCGGGTGAATTCATCCGAGTTGGTTCCTCCAAGACCCAAAAGACCAACGTCCGCATTGTAGCCGCCACCAACATGAACATGGGGGAAGCCATTCAAGGCAACCATTTCCGCGAAGATCTCTATTATCGGCTGAACACGGTTCCCATCAGTGTCCCGCCGCTTCGAGACCGCCCCGATGATATTTTGCGATTGTTTCGCAAATTTGCGGCCGATTTTGCTGAGAAATACCGGATGCCTGCCGTGCAACTCTCCGAAGATGCCAAATCTGTTCTGACATCCTATCGATGGCCGGGAAATATCCGCCAACTCAAGAACATTGCGGAACAGATTTCCATCATTGAACAACAGCGGGAGATTTCAGCCAATATTTTGCGTTCTTACTTGCCGGACAGTTCCTTCGAAAAGATTCCTGTCTTGTATGCGGGCGGCCCCAACCGTCCTGTGGACAGCCGTTCCTTTGCCAATGAGCGTGAAATCTTGTATCAGGTACTGTTTGACATGAAGAAGGACATGAACGAACTCAAATTGCTCGTGAACGATCTCATGATGAAGAACGGCTCAGAAGGCCCCGTTTCCGATACGGATTTCGGCAAGTATGCCACGTTCCATGCGCCTGAACCCGCCAGTCACCGGCCTACCGTGCACAACATTGAAGATACGGAGGAATATGTGGAAGAATCCTTTTCCTTGGAAGATATGGAGAAGGAAGCCATACGCAAGGCCTTGGACCGCAACGGCGGAAAGCGCAAAAATGCGGCCTCCGACCTGAATATCTCCGAACGGACCTTGTACCGAAAAATTAAAGAATACAAATTGGATTGACCGTGAAACGAATTTTTCTCCTCCTTTTGCCCTTGCTGCTGCTCTCCGGCTGTACCGTCTCCTATAAACTGAACGGTGCATCCATCGATTATGCGCGTGTTAAAACCATCTCCATCCAAGAATTCCCGAATCAGGCTTCTTTTGTGTATCCCCCATTTTCACAGGTCTTTACAGAGGGTTTGAAAGAAAAGTTCATTACGCAGACCAAACTGAAAATGAAACCCAGGGAGGGCGATTTGCAGATCCAAGGCGAAATTGTCGGTTGGGAGCTCACGCCGATGGCTCAACAGGCTGACGGCTATGCTTCTGAAACCAAACTGACCATCACTGTCAATGTGCGTTTCACCAATATCACCAATGAGAAAGAGGATTTTGAGCAGAAATTTTCGGCCTTCCGTCAGTTCCCTGCCACCAGCATGTTGGAGGATGTACAAGATACGCTGCTGGGAGAAATAACCAAAGAAATTTCCGAAGCCATTTTCAATAAAACGGTAGCCAACTGGTAAGATGAAGACCGACGATATCAGACTTTGGATCAATGATCCATCCCAATTGAACCGGGAAAACATGCTTCAGCTGAAAAACGTGCTGGAAGATTACCCTTGTTTTACGATTGCCCGGATGCTGTATCTCAAGAGTCTGTTGAATCTCAATGATTTGCACTTTTCGGCTTCGCTGATCAAAACAGCAGTCTCCGTACCAGATCGTCGGCGATTGTATTATTTCATTGAAGGGAAAAATCTACCGGAACGCTTGGAAAACCCTCAAGCAGCTCCCCTTGAATCCGGTGGATTCTCGCTGATCGACCGTTTTTTGCAAGGCAGCACACCGACCTTGGCGCCGATGGAGGAAGAAGCGGAAACGTTTTCTTTCGAGCCTATTGCCGCCACAGTTTCAGATGTGCCCGTTCAGCAGAAACCAACGGCGCAGAAGCCTTTCGCCCAAGAACCAATCAAGCCCGAAGAAGGCTTTGTGCTGAACTATGCGGAATTTCTTTCCATGCAACCCGATGCCGGGCCGGTGCTTACTGTAGAACCAATGAACGGGCAGGATCTGATTGATCAGTTTCTGGAAAAATCGGCTAAAAATGACCCGAAAATCCGAATGAGGCCAGTTGGAGAACATGCTGTTGACGAGAACTCCGTCGAGGAAGTGGCCGCACTCGAACAAATGGTGTCCTCGTTCAACCTGCCCGAAGACTCCTTCACGGACACCTTGGCCAAAATATACCTGAAACAGAAACGGTATGACCGTGCGCTTGAAATATTCAAGGGTTTAAGCTTGAAATATCCAGAAAAAAATGTTTACTTTGCAGACCAAATTCGATTCCTCGAGAAACTGATTCATCAACTCAAAAAATAGATACAATGTACTTGGCCATAACTATTCTCATTTTCCTTGCTGCGCTCCTCTTGATTCTGATCGTGCTCGTTCAAAACTCCAAAGGTGGAGGTCTTTCTTCCGGTTTTTCAGCGACCAATCAGGTGATGGGTGTTCGCAAAACCACCGATTTCTTGGAAAAAGCAACTTGGACACTGGCTTTGACCGTCTCTTTGTTATGCATCGTTTCTGCTGGTTTCATTACCACTTCGGACGAAGTTCAGGCCAAACAATCCATCATCAAGGATGAAATTCAGAATGCTGTAAAAGTGGATCCGAATTTGAACAATCCTGGTTTTAACAATCAGAAAGGTGCTGCCGCCGGCAAAGGTCAAGCTGCTCCAGCCCAACAGGCACCTATGCAGGAAACTCCTGCTGCTCCTGCTGCAAAAAAATAAATCCCAAGTCTTTTTTAGACCGGATGCGACCGAAAGGAGTCTGAACAAGGCTCCTTTTTTTTACCTGAAAATCCCTGTTTTTGCATGAAGAACCTTTTTTCCATCCTGTTTTTGGTGTTGTTGACAGCCTGTACGGGCCAAAACAAGGGTAAAACGATATCTTCGAATGATGTCTTGCCGGACAGCAGTATGCGCCTTCACTATGCCACGGGATTCAAAGTGGATTATTTCCAACATTACAAACGCGTTATTCTAGCGGATCCTTGGAAAAAGGGCTCCGAACTTGTCCGTTATTATTTGGTGGAAAACGATCTGGTTCGGGTACCGGCGGATGGCATTCGAATTCGTATTCCCATTCGTTCGTTGGTTTCGGGCTCCTGCACCCAATATACTTTTTTGGAGGAGTTGGGCGAACTTTCTGCCGTCAAGGGTATTTGTGATGCCAAAACCATCTACAATGTTGCTCTGCGTGGGGCAGTTCTAAAGGGCGATGTCACGGATCTGGGCGATCCTTTTCAGATCGACGTGGAACGTTGCATGGTTTTAAAGCCGGAGGTCTTGCTCATGAACAGTTTCAATCAAACGGACGCTCATTTGTCTCGCATTCAAGAAAGTGGAATCCCCGTGCTTTACGACAATGAGTGGATGGAGCCGGGTTTGTTGGCCAGGGCTGAATGGATTCGTTTCATTGCCTGTCTTTTCAATAAAGAAGCCATTGCCGATCGTATTTTTGGGGAAGTTTCCTCCAATTATGAATACCTGAAAAAGCTGGCTTCTACTGCAAAGACAATGAAGCCTGCCGTGCTTTCCGGCGATGATTTCCGCGGAACCTGGTACCTGCCTGGTGGTCGAAGTTTTACAGCTCAATTGTTTGCCGATGCAGGTGCACGTTACAAATACAGTTCGGACACCACCTCAGGCAGCAAGCCCTTCACCTTTGAACAAATCCTGAAAGATTTTCATCAAGCCCAGGTCTGGGTGGGCGTAACCAATGGAAATTCATTGCAGGCCCTTCAAAAGCTGGATGAACGCTATGCCTTGTTTCAATCGTTTCGTACAGGTAACGTGTATGCCTATACCAACCGAACCACTTCGGAAGGAGGCAACGACTATTGGGAGAGCGCTGTTGCTCGGCCAGATGCACTTTTGTCCGATTTCATCAAGGTGTTCCATCCGGAATTGCTACCCGAGGCACCTTGGCATTATTTGAAAAAATTACGGTAACTTCGCCTGAAAATCCGTTGAAATGAGTCGTAACAGCCTTCTATTCTTGTTGCTGGGTGTAGCCTTGATCCTGCTTTTTTTGCTGGATCTGGTGCTTGGTAGCATCCGGATTCCTTGGAAGGAGCTTCTTGGCGCTTTACAGAACGACGGCTCCGATACCATTTACCGTGAAATACTGTTCGGATACAGACTGCCCAAGGCTTTGACCGCCATTTTGGCCGGTGCTGCGCTTTCGGTCGCCGGTTTGCTCATGCAGACCATGTTCCGCAACCCGCTGGCAGGTCCTGATGTGCTGGGTGTCAATGCGGGTGCCAGCCTGGGTGTGGCGCTCATCACGATGTTCACTTCAGGCGTGGGGACGTTTCTGTTGGGCTTCGGCTCCTGGGGCTTGGTGGTTGCCGCGGTAGTCGGTGCCATCGGGGTGTTGTTGCTGGTTTTGCTGGCTTCCGTGCGCGTGCCCGATCTGGTTTCCTTGCTCATTGTCGGAATGATGTTCGGCTACATCGCTTCGTCCGTTGTCAGCCTGTTGCAGAATGTGAGCAATCCCGACACTCTTAAGGTTTTTGTCATCTGGACTTTCGGGAGTTTGAGCGCCGTAACTTGGAAGCTCTTTCCAGTGCTGCTGTTGGTGGTCTCACTTGGGTTACTGCTGGCTGCCATTCTTCAGAAATCGCTGAATGCTCTTTTGTTGGGCGAACACTACGCCAAAGGTCTCGGTGTTTCTGTCGCTCGCACCCGGTTTCTGATTATTCTGGCTACGGCTTTGTTGGCGGGTGGTGTCACCGCTTTTGCAGGCCCCATCGGTTTTATCGGCATCACCGTACCGCACATCGCTCGAGGGCTGTTTAAAAGCTGGAACCACCGCATCGTGTTGCCTGCATCGATCCTCTGCGGTGCTTGTTTGATGTTGCTGTGCGACTGCATCACCCAGGGGCCGTTTCTGAGCAATGCCTTGCCCATCAATTCGGTCACCGCTCTTTTCGGAGCACCAATGATTATTTGGATTCTTCTGAAAAAGAACAAGTAAGAACAAAGTCCGGTTGAATCCGATAATCGATCTCAAACGACCGACCGGTTCGCAAAAAAACACCTTTAAAACGTCCAGAAACATCCAGGGGTAGAAACTCTTTGATGCGCAATTCTTGTACAAAATCCACTCCATCTTCTACTACCGCCTTGAACAGCGATTCCTTGGCACACCAGTGGAGCAACAACCCAACGGTCTCATTGATGGGCTTGGTGATTTGCTGGTGTCCACCTTTTTCGCTGATGGGATTGGTGATTTGCTTGAGCCAGGCTTCTTCGTCCGAATGCATGAATTTATGGCGGATTTTGCGTACCCTATCGGTGCACTGCTCCACATCCACTCCAGCCAACTCATGGTTGCTGAGCAGTACCGCAACGTAGTTCTTGGTATGGGAAATGCTGATGGTGAGTTTTTTGTTGACCAAGTAGGGCTTCCCGGAGGGAAAGTAGGCAATCTCTGAGGGTTTTATTCCCATTTCCAGGGCCATTGCCCTGACGGATAAGAATTCCTGCCTTCGCACACGATTGGTCTGTGTAAGAGGTTCTGTCAAACCTAGTACCTGCAGCAATTCAGCTTCGTCTTCATCCATTTTCCAGATGCCGAGCAGATAATGATCTGTTTTTTCGAGTAGCTGTACAGCCATGATTCGTTGATCTTTGAAAGATTTCCACCCAATGCGACATTTCGAAACTCCGTTCGTCCAACTCCGTAAAGGCTGCCCCAGTTGGACAGCCTTTACGACAGGTTTATCCAGTCAATCGAAGAATCGTTTCAGAATCAGTTAGAACGGCAGGTCGTCTGAACTTTCTGAAGGTGCTGGTGCTTCGTTTGAAGGCGTTTTGGGAGCGGCTGCATGAGCTTCGGAGGAAGCATCATCGGGACGACGGCCCAGTAATTGGATGTTTTCAGCGACGATCTCCGTGCTGTAACGAACCACGCCTTCCTTTTCCCACTTGCGGGTGGATATCTTGCCTTCCACAAAGATCTGACTGCCTTTTTTGATGTATTTTTCGGCGATTTCAGCCAAGCCTCTCCAGGCAACGATGTTGTGCCATTCGGTGCGATCGGGCACTTGAGTGCCGTTGGCCAAGGTATAACCACGTTCGGTGGTGGCGAGGGTGATGGTGGCAACGGCGATACCGCTGTCCAGGTAGCGAACTTCCGGATCTTTTCCGACGTTGCCCACTAAGATTGCTTTGTTGACTGACATTTTTTTTAGCGTTTAATATTATTAATCAGGGTATTTTGTTTCGTTTATACTAAACCTTGAAGTGCGCATCTTTTTGGTTCACGTTTCAAATGTAGGTATAAAAACCTAGCTCGCCAAACGTTTAATAATATTTAACACAATATTAATTATAAGTTACCTAATTAAAGATTTTATTAAGAAGTTCTCCGTCATTTTGGAAACGGCAAAGGTTTCGATTTTATCGAACGGAACCTTGGTCCAGGAAGTGGGAATGTTCATTGTCTGCTGAATCCGTATCGGTAGAAATGTGGCATGAATGATTCGGTGGCTAAGTATATGCTTATAAGTCAAGGCATTGCCAATAGAATACGCTTCGCCGAACCAGGTTCTCAACAAGGGCTCCTCCAAAATCCGTTCCATGGAGAGCGGTTTTGCAGATTCGATGAGTGGAAATTCCCAAAGATTTTGCCAGATGTCTTTTTCAAGTCTTTGCTTAAGCCAGGTGTTTTTCTCGAAGGTGGGGACCAAATACAAAAAGTAACGATTCTTTTTGGATACGGCCTTGGTCTTTACGGGTAGTTCAGCCACGCGTTCAGCCGCTAGTCCGAGGCAATGCGCTGACAATGGGCAGTTTTCGCAATCGGGGCGAACGGGGACGCATTGCAGTGCGCCAAATTCCATCATGGCTTGGTTGTGTCGGGACGGATGCTCCTTATCCAAGAGTTCAGCCGCTAAGGTGGAAAAAATGCGTTTGCCCTCGGTGGAATTGATGGGTGTGTCAATGTTGTAAAGTCTGGACAACACTCTAAAAACATTGCCGTCCACCACGGCGCGGGCTTCGCCATACGCAATGGAAGCAATCGCAGCAGCGGTATAATCACCGACCCCTTTCAATCTCAACAAGTTGAGGTAATTGGTCGGAAAAACGCCGCCAAAATCTTTAACAACTTGTTTGGCAGCAGCATGCATGTTTCTGGCACGGCTATAATAGCCCAAGCCCTGCCACAGTTTGAGCAATTCATTCAAGGGGGCATCGGCCATGGAACGTACGTTGGGAAAACGAGACAAGATGTTTTGGTAGTAGGGGAGTCCTTGCTCGACTCTGGTCTGTTGCAAAATAATTTCAGAAAGCCACACCTTGTAAGGGTCCGGATTCTGCCTCCAAGGGAGTGCCCTTTGATGGACTTCATACCATTCCGAGAGCAAAGTGGAGACAGTGGAAATGCCTGATTGTAAGTTCATAGCACAAAGAACGCCTAATTTTCAAAAAATCACAAAAATCCACACGGAAAGTTTTTTTAAAAGAAAAGAAACCTATATATTCTCATCTTTGACACATGCCTTTCGCTATAATAGGCATAGAAGCTGCTGTCTGTTGATTTTTGGATTTGCTATTTTGTAGCTATATATCCTGTTTTAGTCCTTGGTTAATTTTTTTTGGTAG